>Ga0247742_10000023_pt1 | contig 147686 bp, 103 predicted proteins | sample UWRJL208509C2_FD_180944 | JGI IMG/M metagenome (GOLD analysis project Ga0247742, IMG submission 180944) | Plant litter microbial communities from Arlington Agricultural Research Station in Wisconsin, United States - UWRJ-L208-509C-2 | ecosystem: Environmental > Terrestrial > Plant litter >...
ATTATTTACCCTCGTTCAAATGTATAAAATTTTAATTGCAATAAAATGCAGGAGGCTCTCCTGTACCCTATCCAAGCTTTTTCTGATTATGAGGTTGTCAGCTTTTTTACTTCTGGTTTCTATGCTACAGGTCAGCGCGGCTGTTACCAATGCCCAAACCATCAGCCTAAATAAATCAAATGCCTCCTTAACGTCAACTTTCCGCGACATTCAAAAGCAAAGTGGCTTTAATATAATTTACGATGCGCAAATGATAAAAAAGGCTGTGTTGGTAAACGTGCATGTTAATAATGCAGGTCTGAGCGAAACCTTAGACCAATGCTTTAAAAACCAACCGTTCACCTACACCATCAATAACAATACAATTATAATTACGCCGAAAAAACAGGACGAAAACCCCGCTCCGGCCATTGTTATTAAGGGTGTAGTTAAAGATTCAAAGGGCCTGCCCCTTCCGGGTGTTAGTGTCAAGATCAAAGGAACCGCCATCGGTACGCAAACCAATACAGATGGCACCTACACAATTACAGCCAATACGAGTAATGACGTTTTAACCTTTAGTTTTATTGGCTTTTTACCACAAGAGGCAACTATTGGTGACAGAACAAGGATAGATATTGTTTTAGTTGATCAGGATTCAAAACTTGCCGAAGTGGTTGTTGTGGGCTATGGCACGCAGAAAAAAGCAAATTTAACAGGAGCGGTATCAACAGTTAGCGCCGCCCAATTAGAAAATCGGCCTGTTACAGGTGTTACCAATGCCCTTGCGGGTACTGTTCCTGGTCTTACCATTGTATCTACCAGTGGTCAACCAGGCAGAGATGCGGGTACGATCAATCTCCGCGGTCAATCGCTAAATGCTACTAACGCGTTAGTAGTAATTGATGGTGTTATTTCAGGAACCAATGAATTGAATAACATCAATCCGAATGATATAGACAATGTTTCCGTTCTAAAGGACGCTGCTTCTGCATCTATTTACGGAAATCGCGCCTCGGGCGGGGTTCTTGTAATTACCACTAAAAAAGGAAAAAAGGGAACCGCGGTGGTTACTTATAGTAACTCCTTCGGTAAAAACAAACCCGTAGCACTGCCCGATTATCTGCCCTCCTGGCAGGCAGCCAGTATGTATGATCAGGCACGTATAAACGAGGGTCAGTCAGCTGTTTATACCGACGCAGAGATACAAAAATTTAAAGACGGTTCTGACCCCTTCAATTATCCCAATACGGATTGGTTGGGCCTGTTTTACAATGGCAATGGTTTTCAGCAAAATCACTATTTGGGTGTTAGCGGTGGCAGTGACAAAACAACTTACGCCCTTTCAATCGGTTATTTTGATCAAAATGGTATCACGAAAAACACCAATACAAGAAAATATACCTCACGTTTAAATTTAAATACCAAATTAAAAGATAACCTATCGGTTTTTGGATATATATCTTATGATTACCAGCCACTTACCGAACCTCAAAGCTCAAGGGCCGGTACTCCTGGTTTTCCACAGGTTATTTTCCAGTTCAACCGGATTTCACCGATCATCCCTGCCTATTTCAAGAATGGCGATTATGGAAGTATATCAGATGGAAGCCCCTTGGCATGGATCAATTCTCCCTCATTCAACAAAGAGAATTATTATAATTTCCAAGGAAGTGTTGGCGCCGACTGGGAGATCATCAAGGGGCTTCACTTTAAGCCGTCATTAAACTACAAGCTTAATACCAATCAAAATTCTACTTTTATTGCCTCTATACAATACTATAACCCTGATGGCAGTACCCTTGGCCAGGCAAACATTAATAATTCAACGCAGCTTTATAACAGTTTCACCTACATTTCGCCTCAAGCACTATTAGAATATTCAAACCAAATAGGCAATCACAGTATTAAAATATTAGCAGGCGCATCGCAGGAGTACAGCCATAATTATAACTTAACCGGCTACAGGCAAAACTTTGTGAACAATAGTTTAAGTTCACTTAATGCAGCCCCACCTGCTGATCAATCAACAACAAATGATGCTTATGATGCAGCACAGCGATCATTTTTTGGCCGGGTTAATTACGATTATAAAGGTAAATACTTAATAGAAGGCGATATTAGGAACGACGGATCTTCGCGCTTCTCCCCTGCTAACAGATGGGGTATTTTTCCGGGCGGTTCAGTAGGCTGGAGGGTATCTGAAGAAGGCTTTTTCAGCAAGATGAAGTCTGTAATATCCAATTTAAAATTGCGTGCATCATGGGGTAAATTAGGTAATCAGGATCTCATAACCACTACCACAGGAGCTGCATCAGCCGCATATTATCCGGCCATTGCAACGGTAAGCTCTGGGCAGAATTATCCTTTTGGAGGCAATATTGTTGGAGGCCTTGCACCAACAGCCGGAGTTTATCCCGATATAGTATGGGAAAAAAGCACACAAACAGATATTGGTCTGGATGCTGATTTCCTGAACGTATTTAGCTTTACTGCCGATTATTTTTATAAAAAAACAAGTGATGCGTTATATCAGGTAACACTTCCGCAAACTTACGGATTAACCGCCCCCTTTGTTAACGGCTCAACCTACAGGAACGCCGGCTGGGAGCTTGCATTGAATTATCATGACCACGCAGGCGATTTTAACTGGAGTGTTACCGGAAATGCTTCTTTAATAACCAATAAAGTGTTGCAGTTAGGAGCTACAAATGCACCTCAAATCAACGACGGAAGCCAAATCGGACGGCCAAAAGGCACGATCAATGAAGTTGGACAGCCTCAAGCCTCTTTTTATGGCTATGTGAGTGAAGGCCTTTTTCAAAACCAAGCACAGGTTGCAGCACATGCCAGCCAGGCAGCCATAAGCCCCAATACCGGCCCTGGTGATATCATGTATAAAGACCTTAATGGTGATGGTAAAATAGATGCAAACGACAGAACAGTATTAGGTTCCAATTTCCCTAAGGTAACATTCGGTTTAAATTTAAACCTGAACTGGAAAGAGTTTGACCTCTCCGCATTCTTCCAGGGAGCTGCTAATATTAAAAATTATATTCAGGCAGTTGCATTGGGCCAAAACGGAATAGCGGTGGGTAAGCCAACCTCTGCCATGCTGGACAGCTGGACACCTAATAATCCAAACGCCACTTTTCCGCGCTTATGGTTGAATTATACACAAAATGACCCTTCATCTACTATTTCATCGTACTGGGTTAGAAATGCAAGTTACTTGCGCGTAAAAAATCTGCAGTTAGGGTATACACTCCCTTCTGCCTGGGCAAAAAGCATCGGGATCAGCAAACTTAGAGTGTATTACAGCGGGCAAAATCTGTTCACGTTTACCAGCTTTTACAAATGGATAGATCCGGAAGCCCCTCTTAGTGCCGACGGAAGTGGCTATCCCCAGGTAAAAATTAACTCTTTAGGTCTAAATGTAACTTTTTAAGGCTTTCAAAAATTTAAATCATGAGAAATAAATTTATTCTAAATATATTAGCAATACTCCTCTTATTCCCGGCCTGTAAAAAGGACTTTTTAGACAGAAGCCCCCTGGACGCGTATACCAATAACAATTTATGGACATCGGCAAATGATGCGAATACCGCGCTTGTAGGTGTTTATAACAACTGGGTCAATGCAGATATTGTTGTTGGTAGTGATTGCGCATCAGATAATGGTTTTGACCAATACCCCTGGGAAGGTTTTCTGTTATATGGTAACGGTTCCGTAAACCCTTCACTTGTTGGCCCTTTATCCTATCCCACAGCTAAAGCTTACAACTTATATGATTATGTAACCATAACCAAGTGTAACTTCTTTTTAGCCAACATAGATAAAACGCCTATGGATGCAAAACAAAAGGCAAATATGATAGCCCAGGTAAAGTTTATACGTGCATATAAATATGCAGTGATGAGCCAGCTGTATGGTGATGTGCCACTGGTTACAACAATGCTTACGCCAGATCAATCCCTTGCCTCTGTTAGAGCACCAAAGGCCGACGTGGTTAAATTTATTATAAGCGAACTTGCCGCTGCCGCTCCAGATTTATCAGTAGCCTCCAACTCGGGCGATGGCCATGTTACCAGAGGTGCGGCTTTGGCTTTAAAGGCCAGGATTGAACTTTATAACGGAAATTATGCAGATTGTATTACCGACTGCCAGGCGGTAATGCAAATGGGTTATGTTTTATACCCAAGCTACACGGATCTTTTCCGGATTAAAGCGCAGAATAATAACCCCGAAATAATTATATCGGCGCAATATGTGCAATCAACCTACTCTAATAATATGCCAGGCAAAATGGCTTCAAACTCATCAGGAGGCTATTCATCCTTTACTCCTTTACAAAGCCTTGTAGATGCTTACGAGATGGCCAACGGCAAACCTATTACTGATCCGGCGTCTGGTTTCGACCCTGCTAATCCTTACGCTAATCGCGACCCTCGTCTGGCGGCCACGATCATGTATCCGGGCGAATCTTTTACGCAAGTGAACGGTAACCAGACTTATTACGATCCGTTTACTACAACATCTGCCGATTATTATGCAAGCCGCAATAATACCTCGCTAACGGCCTACCTGGTAAAGAAATACAACTCCAACCTAACTGACTTTAGTCAGTTATTCAATGCCGGGCTGAATATACCGCTCATCCGTTATTCGGAAGTTTTACTGACCGATGCTGAAGCGAAAATAGAGCTGAATAAAATTGACGGTTCTGTATATGATGATATTACCAAGGTACGATTAAGGGCGGGAATGCCACCTGTTGATCAATCGGTATACAGCAACCAAACTACCCTGCGGGCCCTGGTACGCAACGAACGCCGGGTTGAACTTGCATTTGAAGGCTTGCGTTTCTTTGACATCCAACGCTGGAAAATTGGTTCACAGGTAATGTCTGGCCCGGTTTACGGTGCTAAAATGGGAACAATAAATCCTGCGACTGGCAAGTACACCATAACAGGTGCACCATTGAGCATCGAAACCAGGGTATTTGCTGATAAAAATTATTTATGGCCGATACCACAAACCGAAATTGACCTTGATAAAGGATTAAAGCAAAATCCAGGTTATTAGGTTTCCGCTAATTAAAATAAAAGTTTACAACCTGTAATTTGTCGACGTTATAAACTTTTATTTTAATTTCGGCCCACCACAGATAAAAGAGTCTATAAACATTTTCAAAGCTTTTAAAATCGCTTTTTAAATATTAGACAGGTTCAAAAATAAAACGACCTCAAATGATCCTATTTGAGGTCGTTTTATTTTTAGATATTTTTCACCAAAATGATCTATCAGCTTGTCCTCGGTAATCGGCATCTCATGTATTCGTTTACTGATATAAATTACTGCTTCTTTTGCCCGTTCAGCTTCAATGTATAAAATGTATGGTCAAAGATTGTACGGATATATCACCTGCAACACACCATTTCGTTTTTTGTAGTTAGTTGAATATAAATTCCTGAATGTGCCACCATCCTGCATTACTCCGAAGGTTAATTTGCCTTCGATAACTAATAAAACGGTTTGCACATGGTAAACAGGGGCTGTAGTTTAAAAACCAAATCGGAGCACCTACAGACCACATTTTAGGCGTGTAAATTTGTCGCTAATAGCTTTCTGAATTCCGATGGCCGGGTCTTGGTAAGTTGGTAAAAAATGGCGCTAAAGGCTGGCAAACTATTATAACCCAGACTATAGGCAATTTCACTCATTGAGCTATCCGTTTGCAGCATCAATTCAATAGCCTTAACCATTTTCAATAGTTTAAAATACTGCAAAAAAGATATATGTAATGTTGATTGGAAGAGGCGGGAAAGTGTACGTTCGCTAAAACCAATTTGTGTACTTACCAGTGTTAAAGTCAATGGTTCGGTAAGGTGGGCGTTCATATATTCAAGTACCGGCCGCATGCGATTGTTGCGCGTAGTTGGCAATATTACGGGCAGGGCTTTTTTACTAATCTCAGGCAAAATGCTTTTGATCCCGGCTAAAAAATTAAAATCCTTTTCGCCCGGCATAACATCCCCGCTCCAGCGTTCAGAGTATATGAGCATTTCCAGTAACAGGTTATTGATCGGATAAATACCACCTTTCGTATAAAAAGAATGGATGCTATCATCATGTCCGTAAAAATATAAAGTACGCGTTATGGCCGATTTATGCATTTCTACAAAATGCGACATGCCGGCTGGAATCCATACATAATGCCGGGCCGGGATCACCAGGGTTTTATCGGTCAGATGGATATATGCTATACCACCTTCAATATAAATCAGCTGGCCTTTACGGTGGGTGTGCTCTGGAAAATTCCGCTCTGTTTTCCAATTGATCACATAAACCGATTCAGGAAACCGGTCTATATCCGCGAAAAAAGTTCTGGCAGTTTCGTTATCAATATTTTGGCTGGAATGAATAAGCATTTGGCAAATTTAAGTAAAACTATCTTTTAAGAAGCTACGAACTTTGTGTTATTAAAATCACCATGAACTTTAGTAGTAAATATCTTATAACCCTATTATCCTGCCTGCTAATTACTTACGCTGTAAACGCCCAACAACTGGCAGTTGATACCGGTAAAAGTCTTTCTTTAAGTATTGACCAGGTTTGGCAAAAGGCCGAGGTTAACAGCAAGGCTATTCAAATAAAACAATTGCATATCACAAGCAGCCAGGAAGCCATAAAAGACGCCCAGGCAGAACGTTTGCCTGATATCAACATCAATGGCGAATATGCCCGCGTAAGCAATATGCCTGTGTATGAAAATGGCCTCTTTCATACGCCAAGCCAGTTCCCGGTGCTGCACACCACCTATACCGTGGGTGCCGAAGCCTATTTAAACATTTATAACGGGAATAAGGTAAACCTGGAAATTGACGCCCGCAAAACTGAAAATACTATTGCGGGCGAGCAAAAAGAGCTGACCGTATCTGAAATAAAACTGCACGCAGCGGCTTATTACCTGGATATGCAACGCAGCCTGATTTTTAAAGACCTCCTTTTGAAGGATATAGCCGCACAGGAAAAGCAACTTTTACAAATCAAAACGCTGCAAAAAAATGGTGTTGTTTTGAAAAGCGATGTACTGCGTGCTGAGTTAAAGCTATCTAAACAAAAGCTTTCTTTAACACAGCTGGAAAATGATTTGGCGATTGCTAATCAAAAATTAAATATACTCATCGGCTTGCCTGATGAACAGTCAATTACCCCAACTGATTCCATTCAATTAAATAACATACGCTTAAAACCCTATAATGACTACCTGGCCGATGCCGCTAAAGACGCGTACCAGTTAAAAATATCAGCGCAGGAAACTGCTTTGAAACAATTACGATTAAAAAACATCAAAGCGAACGTATCACCCAGAATTGGCTTTTTTGCCGCTTACAACTATAGCTATCCGCAAATATTTTTGTATCCGTATTCTGGCAGCTTATACGGACTTGGCATGGCCGGTGTAAAAGCCTCCTTCGCTATTTCTTCTTTTTATCATAATAGCCATAAAACCAAAGTAGCCCGTCTTGAACTGGAAAGCCAGGAAATTGAACACGCCGAAACCGAAGATGTTGTTCGCCAGCAGGTAAATGAGGCCTGGCTACGTTACCGTGAGGCGCTTAACCGTGTTGATGTTTCGCAAACCAATGTAAAACAGGCCGCTGAAAACAGACGGATAGTTAACAATACTTACTTTAACCAACTTTCATTGATCACGGATTTGTTAGATGCCGACACGCAATTATTACAAACCCGCTTTGATCTTGCTGCGGCTCAAATATCCGCACAACTCCAATATTATCAATTACAAAACGTAACCGGAAAACTTTAATCATGAACAAGCATATCAACATTTATACTAAAACAGACAGGATAATTACCCGGATAACCACCGCCGTAGCAGGCATTGTGGCTTTTGCACTGGCTGTTTGGGGCATTATAACCCTATTACACCTCCACAGTTATGAAGAAACTGATGATGCCCAGGTAGAAGCCTATATCAACCCTATTACTGCGCGAGTAAGCGGTTTTGTGAAACAAATTCGGTACGACGAGAATCAGGATGTAAAAAAAGGCGACACGCTGCTCATCATCGATAATCGCGAGTATCAACTACAGCAGGAAGAAGCTGGTGCCGGGCTGCAAAATGCCCGGGAGCAGGTACGTGTACTGGAAAGTAATGTACAAACCGCCGCCAAAATAGCCGCGGTAAATAATGTACAAATAGCCGCAGCCAAGGCAAAACTGGTTAAGCAGCAGCAGGAGTTTGAAAGGTTCAGTAAACTGTACGATGCAGAATCAGCTACTAAACAGCAACTGGAAAACGTTCAAAGCGCACTTGACGTAGCCAGATCAGACTATCAGGCGGCTTTAAATACCTACCAGGCATCCCTGTCTAAAGTGAATGACAGCCGCTCGCAAATTACACCTGTATTATCAGAAATTAAACGCCGTGATCTTGTTTTACAGCGCAACAAACTTGATGTGTCCTACACGGTGATCACGGCGCCATATAACGGCAAAATGGGAAAACGTACCATACAACCGGGTCAACAGATACAGATTGGTCAAACCCTTGCTTACATTGTTGATCAGGAAACCGGCTTGTGGGTTGTTGCCAACTTTAAAGAAACCCAATTACATGATATGCGCATTGGCCAAAAGGTGGAGATTATCGCAGATGCCTATCCGGAAAGAAAAATATACGGACAAATCCTTTCATTATCGCCGGCAACCGGTTCACGCTTTTCCTTGTTACCACCAGACAACTCCACTGGTAACTTCGTCAAGATTGCACAGCGGATACCCGTAAAGATCAGGATAAATAGCAAAGCCGGGGATATTACTTTTTTAAGCCCTGGTATGAACGCCAGCGTCGCTGTACCTAAAAATCAATAAGATTATGAGCAGTGTTACTCCCGTTTTCAAACCCTGGGTGCCTGAGTGGCTTATCCGCATGAGTCTGTTGCTGGTGATATTGCCCGGCATTATCCTGTTTTCGCTTTCGATTAGTAATGTTAGCGCCTCGGCTGGATATTATGGCATCAGTCCAAATGACGCTCAGTTCTCGATGATCATCCTATATGCTGCAACGGCGAGCTTTGTTGTTCTGGAGAAACGCTTTTTCAGGAATATAGCGAGTAAAACCTACTTATTGATCAGTGTATTATTATTGATGACTACCTGTTTACTATCCTACTATATTCACTCTTTTCCCCTGCTTTTAGTTTTCAGATACCTACAGGGGATGCTCACCTGTACCAGCCTGAGTATTACCCTTACACTCATGTTTAGCAGGTTGCATAGCGAACGGGCTAAAGAAATCGGTTACTCTGTTGTTTACTGTATCTTATTATGTGTATCTCCGTTATCGGTGCTCTTTACCGCATCCATTATTGATAATTTCAATTTCAACGTGATTTACAAATGTGCTATCTATTCCTTCTTACCCGGAGCAGCCCTGATGAGTATGATCATGAACAATGTACATCTGGATCGGAAAGTTCCGCTTTACCGGCTTGACTGGGCCAGCTTTGTGATCTATTCCACTGCTTTGTGCCTTATTGGCTATGTGATGATATATGGCCAGCAATATGATTGGCTTGATGACCGGCGAATTGAGCTAAGTATCCTGGCAATTATGCTGTTGCTCACCATTTTTGTAATCAGGCAACTACACGCTAAACGACCATATTTTTACATCCAGGCCTTTAAGCTCCGCAGTTTTGCACTCGCGGCCATTTTATTATTTGTATTCTATATATGCCGGGGCTCATTTGGTATCACCACTTCATATATGGGTAGTGTTTTAGGTATCGACCCTATTCATCAGGGATATTTACTGATCTATAACCTGGCAGCCATCATTGCCAGCGTAACCATCGCGTCGAGGTTTTTATTATGCAAAAAGCCATTGAGACTTATCCTTATGTATGGCTTTACCCTGCTGCTGGCTTTTCATGTATACATGTGCTTTGTATTTTCGGCCCAGGTTGATTCTGAAGATCTGATCTTGCCTGTCATACTGCAAGGTTTGGGAGTGGGTATGTGCATGACCCCTATCATACTATTTATCATTTCATCCTCGCCGGTTAAATATGGTAATACGGGTTCTGCAATTGGTATTTTTATGCGCTTTACCGGTTTTTGCACCAGTATAGCACTTATCAATTATTTCCAGTTATACAGCCAGGCCAACCACGCCAATCGTTTCCAGGATCAGTTAAGTATATTAAACCCGGCGGCCGTACAAAAATTAAGCTTATATCAGCAATCTTTGATTGCAAAAGGCATGGCGCCTGATCAGGCTATAAAGATTTCAAATGGCTTGTTGAACAAAAGTATCGGGCTGCAAACGCAGCTCCGTTTTGCTGTTGATTATTACCAGGTGATAAGCTGGTTATTGTTAGCCATGATATTAGTTATCATTCTGTTTCCTTCAAAAAAACCGGTTAAAATTGAGTTAGGATCTAACCAACCGGCTCCTGTTATTTATTAAACCATAGCACTATGCTAACCACTGCCATTGTATAAAAAACATTGGAGAAGCAACAGGTAACCCTTGCACTGAGAATAAAAACAAACAGGTAAACATCCGGGAAAATCAATGGCTTTAAAGGCCATAACAAGGTTGAAAAACTACGGTGTAATATGGTTCGGCTTACCCTTCCTTTTATATTCGGAAATATTTTGCCTGGTCATGTTTTTAAAGAATCTGCTAAAGTGTTCGGCATCCTTGAAACCTAATTCGTAGGCAATTTCTTTAGCAGACTTGTCTGTGTAATATAATAGCCTTTTTGCTTCGCTAATAATACGATCGTGAATGATTTGTAATGGCAGTTTATTATGATAACGCGCAAATAAATTGGATAATGTTTTAGGGGATTTACCTAACTCATTGGCATAAAAGCCGACCTGGTGATGTTTTTTAAAATTCCGGTCTACCAATAAATTGTATTTCCTTACTATATCAAAATTATCAGATTCAACCGGCTGCTCTTTGACATATTGCACTTTGGCTAACCTCGTGGCAATGATAATTAATCTTTTTAATAACATTTTGAGCATTTCTGTTTGTGTAATATCGGGCGTTTCAAATTCTTCAAGAAATACTTTTTTTAGAGCGCCCAATTTTTCCTGATTCGATTCATTTAACTTGATAAAAAGATTACCGTATGATCCGAAAAACAAAAAACCTGCACAACTCACCTCATTGTCATGATCAACGATACAATAAAAATCGCGGTTGTATTGCCAGGCGGTAATTGCTCTTGGGTTTTCAAAAGAGAATGATTGATTGGAGAATAGCGGTAATAAATTCCAGGAAGGAAAGATGTATGCTACGTTGTCAATATAAACTTGCTGATCCGGACCGCTATTTAAAGCAATTGTAAAATGCCGTTTTTCGTGTTCGGTTTTCCGGCCACAAAATAATTCATCTTGTAAAAAGTGAATTTCACCACCTGTTCTCCGATCTATGCGATAATTTCATTAGAATAATTATATCTATATAGTTATCAATTATTTACAAAGCAGCACATTTTACGTTTTTTTCAGGCTTAAAATCCCCTGTAGGAATAATATATTTTTACCGCTTTATCAGGTATGATTTATTTATGTTCAATGATCTACAGTAAGCTGAGTCCTTATTCAAATACAAATGTAATTTGCCCAGTACATCCCTAAAATGTCAAAATCCGTCAAACACTTGTTAAAAATTACCATTAATTCTCAGCTACCTGATTTGAATAAGCAAATAAGAACATAGTTTAAGATGGCACCAGCCGGTTGGAAAAATCGGCATTTCTTTGGGAATTAAATCCATTCTTTCGCGGGGCTGTTCAACGCAACTTTGTATTGTCAATCCAGACAAAACATATAAATTAATAATGAGAACGTTTAACGTACCAACACGCGATGAAGTTAGCCCTGCCAACCAGGCCATATTTGATAACCTTAACAAAAAGTTAGGTAAGGTTCCTAATAGTTATTCTTTTATGGCAAGTTCCGAAAATGGATTAGCAACCTACCTGGCATTTTCTAATGCAAAAAGTTCGCTCAATATTAAAGAGAAAGAAGTTATTAACCTTATTGTGAGTGTAGTTAATGATTGCCACTATTGCATCTGCGCGCATACAGCCATTAGTAAACTCAACGGCTTTACAGATGAACAAATACTGGAGATTCGTCGTGGCGGTGTAAGCTTTGATGCGAAACTCGATGCATTAGCCCTGTTCACGAAAGAAGTTACCTTAAATAAGGGTAAAGCAAGCCAGGCAGCTTTAGACAATTTCTTTGCAGCAGGATATACCAATGAAAGTATTGTTGACACGCTGCTAATTATTTCCGAAAGAACTTTTAGTAATTATCTGAACGCTATAGTGAATGTCCCGATTGACTTTCCATTGGCGCCCCGAATTTAAGATGATTGTTTTTGTTTAGTTGTAATGAGAATATCTGGTTTTGAGAAATCCCGGAACCGCCTATTCTGACTTTTGTCACTATTCTGGTTTCTTTAATTGATCAGCTTTCAGATACTATAAAAAAAGCGGCAGCAACCTGGTTGCTCCGCTTTTCCTTTTTTCTACAAAATTTTATTTTATTTATGAAAGCACAAATTTACAATACATTTATTAAAAGCAACAATGTAGCTTAATTATTACTTTGAATACGACAGGTTAATTTTCAGTAAATACTTCAAATATACAGTACAAACAAGTTAACAGATTTTTTACAAATCAAATGTTACAATGTTGCATTTTAAATGCATCTTTGTTGAGTTAATGCTCATGTGTTGTGACTACAAAATTTAAGTTCTTATTCATTCTTACCGTTATTTCTGCTTTTTCAGCTGAGGCACAGATCAGTAGCTCTCTTAGCCCAATACATCTTAGTGGTATGGTTTATGATGTCAAAACCCATATCGGGCTCCCGGCAGCATCCATCGCTGTTAAGGGAACCGCTACAGGAGTACAGAGCGACCAGGATGGTCATTATACCTTAACGGTTAATCGTGGCGCAATCCGTATTCATTGCGAATACCTCGGTTATATTTCCATGGATACCCTGCTAATGCTCTCTGGTAACCGAACATTCGATTTACCCTTAAAACCCTCATCCCGGGCATTGGCCCAGGTTAATATCCAGGCAGTAACTTCGGTCCGTAAAGAGATCGCCACACAAAACCTGGCCATTATTGAGGGGAGTGAACTGGAAAGAACCAGGGGTCTCAGCCTGGGTGATGCCTTAAAATCGGTAACGGGAGTAACCACGTTTCAAACAGGCCCATCTATTTCCAAACCGGTTATACACGGCCTCACCGGCACCAGGGTTTTAATCCTGAATAACGGCGTTTCCTTACAGGCGCAACAATGGGGTCAAGAACACGCGCCCGAAATCGATCCATTTATAGCTAACCAGATACAGGTTATCAAAGGCGCAGCAGGTATCCGGTATGGTGCTGATGCCATTGCAGGAGTAGTATCTGTACATCCAAAACAATTGCCCACAGATACAGGAACGATGGATGGGGAAATAAATGCCGTTGGCATGACCAATAGCCGCCTCGGTGCCTTTTCAGCTATGTTGGAGGGAGCACTTGGCAAAAAACTGGCGGGTTTTAGTTACCGCTTGCAGGGTACAGTGAAACGCTCCGGCAATACCAGTACGCCCAATTACATCCTTGGTAATACCGGTATACGGGAAGATGACTTCTCCGCCTCGCTACAGTACCATCATAAAAACTACGGAATTGAAGGCTATTACAGTAATTTCAATACCAAGCTTGGTATTGAATATGATACCGAAGTGGGTTCGATCACTGACCTGCAGCAAAAAATCGCTATAGGACACCCGGTAACCTATTATGATTTTACCTATAATATAGACCGCCCCTATCAAACGGTGAATCACTCTACTGCTAAAATAAGGGGATTTTTGAATACCAGTGACAGCAGCAAGCTGGAGCTTCAATATTCCTATCAGGTAAATACCCGGCAGGAATATGAACAGCTATCCTTTTCTACCAGTCTGGCCCCGGCTATCTACCTGCAGATCCATACGTCTGCTGCAGAATTAAATTACGAGCACCACGACGGCGGTGGATTTTCCGGTTCACTTGGCCTGAGTGGGATGAACCAAGGAAACATCCGTATGTACGGTTACCTGATCCCGAATTATGTTGACTACGACGGCGGTGCCTATGTTATCGAAAAATTCACGCACCGCAAATGGCTGTTTGAAGCTGGTGCACGTTATGATTACCGATGGTTGAGAGCCTTTGCATTTGACGCCAACGAGGCAAAGATCAATACCACTACGACAAGCTATTCAGGGATCAGTGCAACCGCAGGAGCCACTTATCATTTGACAGATAACCTCAAACTATCCGGTAATTATAGCGCAGCGTTCAGACCACCTTCCATTAACGAATTATATATCGACGGAGTTCACCAATCGATAGGAGAATTCGAGGTAGGTGATGCTAATCTTAAAACAGAGCGGGCCAATGATTTCAGCCTGAACCTGAATTACGCTTCCAATTGGTTTCTGGTTGATCTTCAAGGATACTATAACCAGATCAGTGATTTTATTTTTGAAGAGCCCACTAACCAGTATTATCATGCCCAAAGCGGCGCATTACTAAAATTCCAATATACACAGGCAAATGTATATTTCCGCGGAGCTGATCTGAACCTGACCATTAAACCGGTAGATTCCCTGGAAATTAATTCTAAGACAGCTTTTATTTACGCCTGGAATCAGAGCATTCATGATTATCTGATCTATACCCCTCCTACAAGGCTGCAAAACGGACTGAATTATCATTTTGGAACATGGGGCATATTTCACAATATATCTGCCGGCGCCGAAAATATTTATGTTGCCAGGCAAACCCATGTACCAACCGGTTATGATTTTGCACCAGCACCTGCCGCTTATAGCCTATACAATGCTCATCTTGATTTCAGGCTGCCCATCAACAACACTTACGTCGACTTCGATATTGCCGTTAACAACCTCACCAACGTGGCCTATAAAGACTACCTGGACCGCTTCAGGTATTTCGCTGATGAGCCGGGGCGCAATATCATCTTTCGCCTCCGGATGCCATTTAAAATCTTAAGTAATAATAAATAATCCACAAATAAGTAACATGACAAAAACCATGATGAAAACAAAACACGCCGTATATGCGCTGTTGGGAACAGCCCTATTTTACGCAAGCTGCAGTTCAAAATCTGAACAGGCTGTAGCACCGAACATTGCCAATGAAACCATAACCCAGGCATCGCTCAAATTAACTAATGAGGCCAATGCAGGCGACACCACCTCCTGTACCTACACCTTTCATGTGGACAATAACGGCAATGTCACCTCTACCGATTCAACCGCGCTTATATTAAAAGCCAACTCCAAGTATGATGTAAAGGTGTACATGCTTGATCAAACCCAGTCCCCGGTATTTGTGGTATCTAACGAAATTAAGGACCGCCAGAATTACCACCTGTTTTTTTATCAGCCAACGCCGATTAATGTAGCCCCGGTAATCAGCAACACATCGCCTTATATACCAGGCACACCTGTTAGCCAACTTAATCCGCTTAATTTAACCATTGCAAGAACTGACCATGACACTAATAATCCGCCTTTAGAAGTAGGATTAACCGCGTTATTCACCACCGGTGCCGCCAGCACAGGCAATTTGCGCTGGATATTACGCCACCAGCCCAATGCTAAAAACGGCACCTTCGCGCCAGGATCGTCAGACCTTGATGTCAATTTTGTAACCACCATTAAATAATTTCTATCCTAACAAACACATGAAAAAATATATCATTCTCTTTGCGGTTGCATTCATCTCCCTCGTTTCTTTCCGCGCACAGGCTCAGCAAAAAAGTTATTGGGGCGTTTTTGGAGGGGTATCTATACCTACCGGCCAATTTTCTAATTCAGATTACGGTGAATTTCTACATGAAAACAATAAAGCTGGTTTTGCGAAAACCGGATATACCTTTGGGGTAGATGGCGCTTGGTACTTTCATAAGAACTGGGCAATTGCCGGAACAATCTCCTATCAGGATCAGGGTCAGCTAAACGGCAAGGATGTGCAAACACTGGCCGCGGGTTATCAGGACGCATTTGGTGTTGATCAGGGTGCTGTTACCAGTACCAAACATTACCGAAGCCTAAACATATTGGTTGGGCCGCAATATTCGTTTTTCTTTAAGAAACTGGCGCTGGATCTTCGTGCAAATGCAGGCTGGCTGAAATCGCTTTCAACACCTCAAATTGATGTAGTTGTAACAGACGATGACATTGATCACGCTTTTGCACAACAAAGCTCAAAGGCATCTGCATTTGCTTATGGTGGCAGTATAGACCTCCGTTATAACCTGTGTAAAAATTTCGGGCTTGTACTGAAAGAAAACTACGTAGCATCAACCGGTCTGGCCATTACTAACGACCAAAGAATAAACAATGCCGGGCGTTTGGATACTAAACAGCCTGTTACTGTTTTTCAAACCACTTTAGGAATTAACTTCGGCTTCTAAAGCTTATCTGCATTAGCCTTTCTGGCAAAAAGGCTAATGCAGATAACTGATAAAATGAATGAATAAATAACTTGGTTGTTCTTAACTAACAAAGCATTGACATCTCGCGGAGAAAGAATAGTATAACCGGTCGAATTTTGGCCTTGGATACATATTGAATACAGATAACAGGTCGCCGGTTAACAGCACTAAAACAGATATTTTATTTAATATTAAACTTGGATGGTCATTCTGAACTGATTGATATTCAAATTAAAAAAAATAATTTTATCTTTATTAGGATTGAAACCTTTTGCCCATGACCTGCAAAAAAATAATCTTTATTTTCTTACTGTCCTGCTATTTATTCACTCCACTTATTTATGCCCAAACTGCGGATACCCTTAAAGGAAAAACCGACTCCGTAAAGAAAGATTTTGTAACGCAGATGCAGGCATTTGCAAAACGGGAAGAAAAAGAAAGCCTAAACGATTTTAACGACGACAAAGCGGTAATAAAGCAGGCGAAAGTACTGGAAGAAATAAAAAGGGAGATCCAAAAGGCGAAGATCTACCTGAAAAGCGGTGTGGATACAGCCGAATCAAGGGCAGAGCTCCGTATAATCAATGAAAATTTTGAAGCAGCCCGCGATGGCGTGTTCACCAATAAAGGCACAGCTCATACCTTCAGAAACCTTACCGCCACAGCAAATATTATCAATGAGTTGTTGAGTAAAACGCTTGTGCAAAAATTAAGACTGGAGTTTGACAGAGATCAACTTCAGAATTTTCATTACCGCATAGATTCACTCTCAAGCAATAAAGCTCTATTTAAGTTTCCGCAGGATTCCGTCCACATAAAAAAATATTTAAAACAAATTGTTGTAGTGGCTTATGAGGCAAGCCCGGTTGACAACCTTCTGAAACAGTCGGCAGAAAATGTGCAGACATTGCTCAACGATGTAAATATCGCTGCTTTTAAATTACAATCCGAGCTGGAAGAGATAGAACGGTTAAAAAAAGGGCTTGGAGATCACGCTTTTGAAAGAGATTTTGATAATATTTGGAGCCCAGCAGGTTATACCCGTCCGTTCCCTCAAATTTTAACACATTCTACTGAGAAGGCTAAGCTTACGCTGTCATTTTACCTGCAGAATAATAAAGGTAAAATTGTAACATTATTTCTGTTGATTGTAATTGTATATGTATATCTGCGATCGCTCAAAAATATATATATCGAAAACAACCTGCTTACTAAAGGCTTTGAGGGTCAATTAGTGCTTCGTTATCCCTTATTTTCCTGTCTTGTAATTACAATAAACCTATTTCAGTTTGTTTTTGTATCCCCTCCCTTTATTTTGAGCGTTATACTTTGGATATTATCGAGTTTGTCTCTTTCTCTTTTGTTTCGAAATTTCATTACCAAATACTGGATGAATGTATGGCTCATTATTGTAGCCTTGTTTATTGTAGCCACATTAGATAATCTTTTGCTTCAGGCTTCAAGAATTGAACGATGGATTATGCTATTCATCATGTTCGCAGGCGTACTAACTGCCGTTGTAACTATATGGAAAGGTAACAGGGACTCACTTCGGGAAAGATGGATCATATATCCTATAGGATTAATGGGATTACTTGAGCTTTGCGGCATGCTTGCCGACATATTCGGCAGGTATAACCTGGCAAAATCCTTTATGATAAGCGGTTATCTTAATGTTGTAATAGCTATACTTTTTCTGTGGACGGTGAGAATGATCAATGAGGGCCTTTTTCTTGCTTACAATGTTTATACAAAACAGGATAAAAAACTTTTCTATCTCAATTTTCAGAAAGTAGGTGATCGCGCACCTGCTATTTCCTACGCATTATTGGTGCTTGGATGGCTGGTATTATTCGGACGGAATTTTTCCTTTTTCGAAGATACGATCAGGCCGTTCCGTGATTTTTTCAGTGAGGAGCGTACCATTGGCGACTACACGTTTACGATTAATAGTCTATTGCTTTTTATAAGCATCATGGTAGTATCGGTCATTACCTCAAAAATCGTATCCTTCTTTGCATCTGATCATAGCATAACAACAGGTAAAGATGAAAGAAAAGGCATTCAGAAAATTGGGAGCTGGTTGCTTCTGGTCCGTATCTGTATATTGAGTATAGGACTATTTTTGGCTGTTGCGGCAGTAGGCATACCCTTTGACAGGATAACCATAGTTGTTGGCGCCCTGGGAGTTGGAATTGGGTTTGGCCTGCAAACCCTGGTCAATAACCTCGTGAGCGGGTTAATTATTGCCTTTGAAAAACCGGTAAACGTGGGCGACATAGTTGATATAGGCGGGCAGAGTGGCACCATGAAATCCATCGGTTTCCGAAGCAGTATCATCGCTACCTTGGACGGGGCCGATTTAGTAATGCCAAACGGCGACCTACTCAGCGCCCATTTAACCAACTGGTCGTTAGGCGGTAACCGGAAGAGGATCTCTATCTTGATTGGCATTGCTTATGACTCTGATCTTCAAATGATAAAAAAGATTGTTGGTGATATTCTTGATAAGGAAGAGCGGGTAGCTAAAGTACCGATCTATGTTGTTCAATATGAACAATTCAATGATAGTGCTATTAGTCTGCGAATTTATTTCTGGCCCCGGTTAATAAAAGAAGCGTCTGCTACGCGAAGCGACCTGATCATAGCCATTATAAATGCGTTTCGAGAAAACAATATCTCGATTCCCTTTCCGCAGCAGGACATTCATTTGCACCGTATGAAAGATCCAGAAAAATAGGGATATGAAACTCAAACTTATTTGCATGCGGTCCTGGCTGCAATGTTTTTAACTGGTTCTAAATTCCAGACAGATAGTTGTGCCACTATTGGTAGCAAAGCAGAAGGCCGGAAACTAAAAATTACGCCGACCTGATGAAATATGCTGACCATAGGGAATTAAGCGAATGACAATAAAGAAGCGCATTGCGACTTCATGAGTTAATTTACCTTATCAAAGAAAAAGCAGGTTCCTGATTAAGTTTCGCATTAACTTAATCAAGAACCTGCTTTTTAATAATTAATAGTTGCAAAAAACTACTCAATCTTTACTGAACCAAGAATTTCGTATCCGTAGTTCCCGATGAAGAACGGGTATTTATGATATAAATTCCTTTAGCTAAAGAGGTGTTTAATGCTATTGAAACTGTTGCCGAGCCATTACTGTCAGTCATGATTTTTTGCGTTTGCTGCTGTCTGCCCATCATACTGGTAACAATCAGCGTTACGTAATCACTTTTGGCAAACCCGTCCATTTTTACTGAGAAATAACTTCCCGAATTCGGATTAGGATAAACGGTTATTTTCTTCGACATATTCGTCAGTTGCTGATCGAGAAGCCGGTTTTGCTGCGTTACAGCTAAGGTAGGTTGACCATTAGTTGCCTGGAATATTTCGATTCCACAAATACCAACCCGGTTAGCCGTCGGATCGAATTTAATATCCAATGATCCATCGGTAACTGTAGTTTTGAAATCCTTAACTATCGCGCTTCGGTATCCAACTTCACTATAGATGTCGAAATTGGTTAATACCAGCTGGTTTTCCATGTTGATACTAAACACACGTTGTCCGGCCGCAGTCCAATAGTTCTCCGTAAAGTGCATGCGTACCATATAGTCACCGTTAGGTATCGGAATAGCATATCGCGTCTCGGCCAGATCTGCAGCTGCCGAAAGATAAGTTTGGTATAATGAGTCGATATCCGTTGCGGCAATAGGTGATGGGATTACTTGCTGATCTAATTTAATTGAACCCTGCCGGTAATTTTTATCAGCCTCATAAAGCTTGCCTCCTATGGTCACGGCAACATCAGCGCCACCCTTGATCCTTTTCACCAATCCCACAGTTGATAATGCATTATTTGCTATACCATACAGCGGAATACGAAGCGGTGAGGCGGCACTATTGTAATTAACCAATAACACCGCATTTTTAATTCCCACACTGCTTGGTACAAACTTCACGTTTAACGGGGTGGTAGCCTGTATGGCCAGGCTATTTGTTTTTAATGTGCCCATACCAAATTCTGAAGCGTTGGGCCCAACTATCTGAATGCTTTTGATCGTGATCGGCGAATCGCTTGTCGAATCAGGATACGTTATTCCCATGTTTTTTAACGTTATCGGAACAGTAGTTGTACTCCCTGTCATTGCAGCGCCAAAGTTCATGTCGGAAGTTGGCAATGCAGCCAGGTCTGAATAATGAAGGGAACCAGATTCAGGTTTTATATTTTCTACATAGTATATATTATCCTGATAGTCATAATTGGTAAATGGTGTACCCAGATAATCGCAATCCAAAAAATATGCGTTCGGTATAATATTTCCATTACTATCCATCGCTTTCAGGAACCGTATACCTATTAGCCCCTGGATGTTTTTAGTGCGATCTGATGATGATGACCCTATTTGTATTCCGAACGAACCTGTTGGCGTAAAAGAACCTTGTGCAAGTGCGGTTGTTGAACCCTGCAGACGCGGCAAAACAGATTGTCCGTCCAGCGGATTGTGCGTAAACAAGGTAGTTTGCTTGGTAGCTCCCTTCGTAAAATATTTAAATGATTCGGTAGCGGCACAGCAGCCGTGATAAGCAACCATTTGCCGCACTGTTACGGGCTTACTCGGATCGGCAATAACAAAATAAGATTGGACCACCTCACTCGAGCTGGGTACCCTTGAAGTTCCGTGATTTCCATTATCATCATGCCCATATCCCACTATGCTTGTAAAGCCAAAAGCGGTAACTATTTGCTGAGCATTAGGTTCGTTCGTGCTTTCACCCGCCGCCTGCCATATTCCCACAAGCTTTATTTTCTTTATTGGAGCTATGCTATCAGAACTTAGTATAGTCAATGTATCGTTTAGAATAGATAGTCTTGATGAAATGTCTTTAGCTTTGAACTGAATGGTGATGTCTACAAAATTTTCCGGAAATATTCTTACGGGCAAAGCAGCAGTGGTGTCCGTTCCTATGGATACGATCTTCCATGATGCCGTGTTTGACAGAGTTAAACCAGATATTTTCAATTTCCCTATCCCTTTATTATTTATCCGGAGTTTTACCCTATCATGGTTGGCATTATATGGTGTAGTATCCGGGTCTGTCCGGCGCCAGGGTTGCTGTATTAATGAGAATAAAAGCCGGTCGTTAGCTGGGAATCCGTCCATGTTTTGAACGTACATGTAAGAGCCCTTCAAGTTTTCAGGCGCAACCACAAAGGCTGTAGGGTTTATAGTAGTTTGATTGTTATTAGCGTCGACAGCTTTTACCACCATATTGTAATTTCCGGGTGTTGTGATAATAAAAGGCGCTGTATAATTTACAAATGCCGCGTTGTTTAAGGAGTACTGCAATGTAGTAAGCCCCGTTCCGGCATCATTTGCATTAAGAAAAACCTGAGCCTGCGTGTCATACGCTCCTGTAGAAGTAAGTACACCCACTAATCGCATACCTGCTGTTGGTGATGTGGTATCCTTAATCGAGTCAGCCGCGGCAATAGTTATATAGTTTAATTTAGTATTTGTACCACCTGTTGGATCAATAGTTAATTTGCCAGCCGTTACCTGCACAACGGCCACACCTGTTAAGTGTTTCTTTGAGCTTGAAGGCACAAAGTCTGACACCACCGGAAAACCTTCGGCATTGAGCTGGTGGTCGCTATCATAATAGTTGTCGTCACCCGTGCCGATAGTTACCCGGTATTTGCCATTTGGCAGTGCATACTCCCAGTTACCCGGCGATTGGCCTTTGGTGGTTGCTTGCAAAGAAGCTACACCAAGCAACTTTTTGTCAGTACTTAAGGTCCGCACAGCCATGTTGAGGGTCATGTCCTTAGGCGCTTTGGTAGTAGGATCAATCCATCCATAACCGCTGGTTGCATTATATGCCAGTCCGTTATCAGCAGTAAAACCAGTTGGAACGGCTGCCGAAGATGGAATAAAGGCAATATTGACTGTTTTAAACCCAGCCGGTGCTATGGTAAAACTGGTGGCGCTGGTTATCAACTGGTTATTATTGGCATCCACAGCTTTAACGGTAACGCTATAATTACCGGGTGTAGTGATATTAAACGGAGCCTGGTAATTAGTATAAGTTCCATTATTGATTGCATATTGTAATGAAGTAAGACCGGATCCTGCATCATTCGCGCTTAGTATTAATTGAGCCTGACCGTCATATGCTCCCGTGATTTTAACCGTCCCGGCTAACCGTAAACTGGCAGTAGGCGCTACCGCGTCAGCAATCGGATCAGCAGCTGCAATAGTAATGTAGTTTAATTTAGTATTTGTACCACCTGTTGGATCGACAGTTAGTTTGCCATCAGTTACCTGAACCACGGCCACGCCGGTCAGGTGTTTCTTGGAGCTTGAGGGTATAAAGTCTGACACAATTGGAAGGCCTTCTGCATTGAGCTGATGGTCGCTGTCGTAGTAATTGTCGTCACCCGAGCCTACAGTTACCCGGTAGGTTCCATTGGGCAAAGCATATTCCCAGTTACCCGGCGATTGACCTTTGGTAGTTGCTTGCAACGAAGCTACACCAAGCAGCTTTTTGTCGGCACTTAAGGTCCGCACAGCCATGTTAAGCGTCATATCCTTAGGCGCTTTGGTAGTTGGATCAATCCATCCATAACCCTTAGTGGCGTCGTAAGCCAGTCCGTTATCAGCCGTAAAACCAGCCGGAACGGCTGCTGAAGATGGAATAAAAATAATATTGATTGTTTTAAACCCGGCCGGTGCTATGGTAAAACTGGTAGCGCTGGTAACCAGCTGGTTATTATTGGCATCAACAGCTTTAACAGTAACACTATAATTACCGGGTGTAGTGACATTGAACGGAGCCAGGTAATTGGTGTAAGCACCATTATTTATGGAATACTGTAATGAAGTAAGACCGGATACAGCATCATTCGCGCTCAGGATTACCTGGGTCTGGCCATCATATGCGCCCGAGGCTTTAATGGTACCGGCTAACCGTAAACTGGCAGTAGGCGCTACCGCGTCAGCTACCGGATCGGCAGCGGCAATAGTAATGTAGTTTAATTTAGTATTTGTACCACCAGTAGGATCGATAGTTAATTTACCATCTGTTACCTGCACCACGGCCACGCCGGTCAGGTGTTTCTTGGAGCTTGATGGTACAAAGTCTGACACAATTGGAAAACCTTCTGCATTGAGTTGGTGGTCGCTATCATAGTAATTATCATCGCCCGAGCCTACAGTTACGCGGTAAGTTCCATTAGGTAAGGCATACTCCCAGTTTCCAGGCGATTGACCTTTGGTAGTTGCCTGCAATGAAGCTACACCAAGCAGCTTTTTGTCAGCACTTAAAGTCCGCACAGCCATGTTGAGCGTCATATCCTTAGGCGCTTTTGTAGTCGGATCAATCCATCCGTATCCTTTGGTGGCATCATAAGCCTTACCATTATCGGCTGTAAAACCAGTTGGAACGGCTGCCGTAGAAGGTATAAAAGCAATATTGACTGTTTTAAAACCAGCCGGAGCTATGGTAAAACTGGTGACGCTTGTTTCTATTGAATTATTATTGGCATCGGTAGCTTTTGCTTTTATATTGTAATTACCAGCTGTGGTGATGACAACGGGGGGCTGGTAATTAGTATACGCACCATCGTTTATAGAATATTGTAATGAGGTAAGGCCTGATCCTGTATCATAGCCGCTAAGTATTACCTGTGCCTGCCCATCATATGCACCCGACAGCTTAACTGTGCCAGCTAATCTTAAGCCAACTGTGGGTGTTACCGCGTCGGCTATCGGATCGGCAGCGGCAATAATAATGTAGTTTAATTTAGTATTTGTACCGCCGGTTGGATCGATAGTTAATTTACCATCTGTTACCTGTATAATAGCCACACCGGTCAGGTGTCGCTTTGAGCTTGACGGAATAAAGTCTGACACCACAGGAAAGCCTTCTAAGTTGAGCTGGTGGTCACTGTCGTAGTAATTGTCATCGCCCAGGCCTACAGTTACCCGGTAGGTCCCGTTTGGCAAGGCGTATTCCCAGTTTCCTGGCGATTGGCCTTTGGTGGTTGCTTGTAACGAAGCCACCCCAAGCAGCTTTTTGTCGGCACTTAAGGTTCTTACCGCCATGTTGAGGGTCATATCTTTTGGTGCCTTGGTGGTTGGGTCTATCCATCCGTAACCCTTAACGGCATCATAAGCCTTGCCATTATCGGCGGTAAAACCAGTCGGAACGGCTGCTGAAGAGGGTATAAAAGCGATATTTACAGGAGTAAAGGAATCGATTTTTTTTGCTTTACTAAATCCGGCCAGTGCAACATCAGGCAAGACGAGCATTAGCAACGCAAATGTTATTTGTAATTTAATAAAGCGCTTAAAAATCAGGGACATATTTTTGTTACTAAGTGATAAAGTATACTAATATTAACAAAATGTATTGGTTCTGAATTGTGGTGTAAAAAAACGTACCGAAGCTGTATAAAAGTGTGAATGATAGTTTACTCCCCTCAATAACCATTTACCAAGTATTGAGGTAAATTTAAACGGTTGATTGGGGCTGATTGCTTTATCAGAATTAACTACTTTTTCTTTGTTACGCATAGCAAATAAGGATACCACAAGTAATAAGATAATGTGTTTAGGTTTCATGAATCAATAATACTTATAACATCAATATCATGTATAAAACCTACGGTTAGTATTTTTTAGCAATGAAAAGCCCGTCCGGATTACAAGCCTGCGGAGAATGGTAGAAACGTTCAAAAAAGGCATATACCAATAATTCAAATTTACGTTAACTTGCCAGAAACATTCGATTGATCAGCATATAAGCTTTCGGACAATAATCACTTCCGCTTCCATCAGGGTTCCCTCCCGGTCATGCAACTGCTTATGTTATTGCTATTATTGGTGATCTGATTTGTATATATTTGATAAACCGGCGTTCCGGCTAATTTTCCAACTATGAAACAATTTTCCCTTTTGCTGATCTTCTTCATGGCTGGAGCATCAGCTCTGGCACAAACCAAACCATCCGGAAAACGTCTGCCGCGTATCGCCATTGCGGGTATAGGTATCGAATCGAGCACCTTTTCACCTGCATTAACAAACGAGGCAGCATTTCATGCTAAATATGGTGATCGTATTTTTTCCATTTATCCTTTCTGGGCGCCTGATTCGACAGTTCGGAAGGCAGCAGAGTGGGTACCAACCATAGACGGACATTCCCTGCCTGGTGGGGCAGTTACCAGAGTAGCGTACGAGTCGCTGGTCAGGAAAACCCTCGATTCACTTAAAAAACATGGCCCCTATGACGGCTTGTTTTATGATATTCATGGCGCGATGAGCGTAGTTGGTCTGGATGACCCGGAAGGAGATTTTATTGCACGGATAAGGAAAGTGGTTGGTAAAAAAACGATCATTTCAACAGCAATGGACCTGCATGGTAACGTTTCCTGGCGGTTGGCTGAGAACAGCGACCTAATCACCTGCTATCGTATGGCTCCCCATGAAGATGCCGTACAAACCAAACGCCGGGCTATTACCAACCTCATAGACCGGATTGAAAGTGAGAAAGGTAAACCCGCATATAAAGCGTATATAGCTGTGCCTATTTTATTGCCGGGAGAAAAGACCAGCACAAGAATTGAACCCGGCAAAAGCCTATACCAGAAAGTATGGCCGGCTGCTAAACAGAAAGGCATTGTTGACGCCGCAATATGGATAGGTTACGCCTGGGCGGATGAACCCCGAAACCATGCCGTAGTTATGGTAACAGGTGATGATAAAGCCGCAGTGACAAGCACGGCTGAGTATTTGGCCAAAAGTTTTTGGGATGCGCGGGAGGAATTTAAATTTGTAGCCCCTACCGGAAATTTAGAAGAATGCCTGAACAAGGCGATCGCAAGTACCAAACATCCGTTTTATATCAGTGACTCTGGTGATAATCCAACAGCCGGAGGCGCAGGTGACGTAACCTGGACATTAACACAGATACTGAAGCGGCCAGAATTTAAAACGGATAAAGGTCCGTCACTGATTTATGCGTCTATTCCCGGGCCCGAGCTAATTAAAAAGGCAATAACTGCGGGGGTTGGCGGTCATGTGGACGGCTATGCAGGAGCTAAAGTTGATGCACGGCTTGCCCCACCAGTGCATATTGCCGGAACAGTGGAATCAATTGTAAAAGGAGATGTTGATGCGGAAGTGGAAGCCTCAATAAAGGTGGGAAGTGTACATATCATCGTAACACAAAAAAGAAAACCATATCATCACGAGAAGGATTTTACAAAACTGGGCCTTAATCCAAGGACAGCTGATATTATTGTGGTCAAGATCGGTTATCTGGAACCAGAACTTTACGCTATGCAAGCCGACTGGCTGCTGGCCCTAACACCGGGCGGTGTAGACCAGGATATTGAGCACTTACCCTATAAAAGGCTGAAACGGCCCATTTTCCCATTGGATAAAAACATGAAAACCCCCAACCTAAAGGCCAAATTGGTACCGTTATCAGGGGAGGTTAAATAATAAAAGGCAACTTATGGCCTGTTCATTCATCGTAACAAATCAAGACTAGGAGGCGACTATCTTGATTTGTTGATGACGATAATCTCTAATTTATATAACCAGATCCTTTTATTGCAATAAACATTTCTGTAAAGGAGAAAAATTCAGACCTTCCTCATTCTCCTACCCTCATATTTAAGTAATACTTTTAAGTAAATTAATTCCTTTATATTATGTGCTATTGCACATCTGTATAACCGGGGATGACAACCAAAAGAGGCGGTACTTATAATATAAATGAACATCGTTTTAAGCGTTACCTTCTTACATCAATTACATAATCATACGGGATATTGCTTTACATTAATTTTACGTTATATTCGTATTTCATTCACCCCAATGTCGGCTTACAGCGTCCTTTCTGATCAGGAATTATCAAACCTTTTAAAACAAGGCGATCATCGTGCCTTTACAGAAATTTATAATCGTTTTAAAGCTCCTTTATATGTTCATGCCTATAATAAGTTAAGAAACCGGGAAGAAGCCAAAGACCTGATACAAGAGTTATTTACTGCGCTATGGAATAACCGCGAAACACTCCGCTTTGGTGAACATCTTTCGTCATACTTATATACAGCGGTGCGTAACAGGGTATTCAGGAGCATATCCCGGCTGGGGCTTGAATACACTTACATTTCATCAATACAAAGCTCTGTAAATCAAGGATCATGTATAACCGATCATCGTATCAGGGAAAATCAGTTACAGGCAATGATCGATAGGGAAATCAACGCGCTGTCACCTAAAATGCGCGAAATATTTTTACTCAGCCGCAAATCAAACCTAAGCCACAAAGAAATCGCCCTGAAATTAGGCATAGCCGAGCCTACTGTTAAAAAACAGGTTAACAATGCTTTGAAAACATTGCGTGTTAAATTAGGCTTACTCACCTTCCTGTTTTTACTCTTAAACAGATATTTATAAAAAAATATTTTTTTTATACGCCCTGACTTTGGCTCAGGTATTATACATATACCCAGGACCAATTGGCCCCGTAAACCATGAATAAGGAAGAGATACTGCAATTAATCAAAAAGTACAATGATGGGTTATGTACCCAGGAGGAGATTGACCTGCTGGAGACCTGGTATGTTCAGCAGGATGAGCTTTTTCATCAGGAGTTAGACGATTCCATGATAGCTGATGATCTGGCAGATATCTCTCAAAACCTACCCTCGCCGCAACTCAAAAGGATACTTTGGCCACGTATTGCCGCAGCGGCATCTTTGCTATTAGGTTTAACTTTTGGCGGCTATTTTCTGTCACATAAACAAACCGTTCAACAGATTGTAAAAACACAGGCAAACGTTATTGCACCCGGCGGCAACAAGGCAATCTTGACTTTGGCCAATGGACGGCAAATTGTATTAACAAATGCCCGGAACGGAAAGCTTGCCGAGGAAATGAATACAGCCATTGATAAAACCGCTGATGGCAGCCTGGTTTATCATGGGCAAGCAGCCACAGAAAATACCGCTCAGCTATATAACACAATGGCTACCCCACGTGGTGGACAATACCATTTAACCCTGGCCGATGGCACCAACGTATGGCTTAATTCAGCTTCGTCTATTAAATATCCAACCGACTTTACGGGCAATGAACGCAAAGTAGAGCTTACTGGCGAAGCCTATTTTGAAGTGGCCCATAATGCTGCTAAGCCATTCCGGATAGTATCAAACGGGCAAATGGTTGAGGTGTTAGGTACTCATTTTAACATCAATGCCTACCCGGATGAAAACGAAATTAAAACCACTTTGCTGCAGGGCAGCGTAAAAATAAAGGTGGCAGATAAAAGCTATTTGCTAAAACCCGGTGAACAATCAACCCTTAGAAATGGAAATGTTAATGTTGCTACAGCCGACATTAATGAGGCCATAGGCTGGAAAAATGGCATTTTTTATTTTAACGATGCTGGTATTGAATCGGTAATGAGACAATTAAGCCGTTGGTATGATGTTGATGTAAAGTATGAGGGACAAATTAAAGAGCGGAAGTTTTCTGGCGAGATATCCAGAAATGTTAATGCTTCACAAATATTGGATGCACTGAGTTTCAAAAAAATTCATTACTCCATTAATGGCAAAACCATTATCATAAAACCATAATAAAATTCAATTATTCACCTTTAAAAAAATGCAAATGAGAAAAAACGTACCAAAAACATTTTAGGTAATCCCCCCTATGAGGTTAATTTAAATAACCGCACCCCGACTGCAATCAGGGTACGGAAAATATTTGAGTTAACCCTTCCGGCAAACCGGAAAAACAAGTTTAGTATCGCTAACCATGTATTAACCCAAACATCTCAAAAGTATGAAATTAAATGCTTTTTCCAGGGCTACCTATAAACTGTGGCCAACCAAAAAAATTCTATTGGTTATGAAATTGACTACCCTATTTATGGTCATAGCCTTTATGCAATGCAGCGCGAGTGCTTTCAGCCAAAAAATAAATTTAAATGAAAAAAATGCTCCCTTAAAAAACGTATTACAGGCTATCAGTAAACAGAATGGCTATCTGTTTTTTTATGATACTAAAGACATACAGGATAAAAACATTACGGTAAAAATAAAGGATGCCTCTGTAGACGACGCTTTAAAAGCGTGTTTAAAAAAATTGCCGTTAACCTATAAAATAATCAACAATACAGTCTTTCTGCAAGAAACCGATAATATAGCAACCACGGTTTCCAAACTCACAATTAAGGGAAAAGTAGTTGATGAAAGTGGGCAGCCCTTGCCCGGGGCAAGTATTAAGCTTAAAGGCACAAGCGCTGGTGTTAGTGCCGATATGAATGGTGCTTTTAGTATTGATGCGCCTGATAATAAAAGTATACTGGTAGTGAGCTTTGTAGGTTTTCAGACCAGGGAAATTACGGTAGGCGATAATTCATTTTTAACCATCACCCTATCAGGCTCAGGAAAACTTAGTGAGGTAATAGTAACGGCCTTAGGTATAAAGAAGGAAGAGAAACAATTAGGCTATTCCATTACCCAGGTAAGTGGAGAAGAAGTTTCCACAACGCGTGAACCTACATTTATAAATGCCCTTGCTGGCAAGGTGGCTGGTTTGGTTGTTCAGTCCCCTCCTAACGGGCCGGGTGGTTCATCACGGGTAATACTTCGTGGTAATTCATCTTTTTCAGGATCCAATCAGCCTTTGTATGTTGTAGACGGTATCCCTATAAACAGTACCACCAGGGAAAATACAGATGATACCGGCAAAATTTATGGTGGCTCAGATCCCGGCGATGGTTTATCCTCTATCAACCCTGATGATATTGAATCTATCAGCGTGCTGAAAGGAGCTTCTGCGGCAGCACTATACGGCGGTGGCGCGCAGGCCGGTGTTATATTGATAACTACCAAAAAAGGCAAAAAGAATCAGGGCTTAGGTATAACTTTTAACAGCAATACGGTAATCGAAAAAATGGTACCGTATGATGATTTGCAATACACTTACGGCCGTGGCGTTTATGGCCGCCTTTATACTGCTGATGATTTTACCAATCCTCTTTTTTCCTCATTAAAAGACAACTCAGGCGATGCGCCAGGATGGTCATGGGGTGCAAAAATTGAGGGCCAACCGTTTTTGGATATTGATGGTAAAACCAAACCTTATGTAGCGCAAACCGCAGCACAAAACTTCGACAGGTTTTTTAAAACCGGACTTACCACTACTAACAGTATCGCCTTAACCAAGGGAACAGATAATGGCTCGTACCGTATTTCGCTGTCTGATACTAAAGATAACTCACCAACACCAAATGAAGGGTATGACAGGTATAATGCTGTTTTCAGATTAAATCAAGATTTTGGAAAAAGGTTTCATACCGATTTTAAAGTTGATCTGTCAAGAACCTTACGCATAAATGCACCACTGTTACGTGGCGACGGTCGCGGCTCTTTTGGTTTAAGCTACCCACGTATTGCTAATACAACAGATATCAGCCTGCTTGATGAAAAAGATGCCAACGGTAATTTCCTTTCCATCTACTCTGCTAATCCTTATTTGCAAATAGAGAAGGTTAAAAACAACCAAACACAAAACCGGGTACTGTCATCAGGTAATATTACTTATGATATTACAGATCATTTCCATGCCAATGTTATTGGTGGTATAGATTATCTGAATACCGATAACCTGTTTGTTGTTTATCCGAATAATATCGCTAATACCGGTGGTGTTTACCGCACTACAGGTATAGATCAGCAAAGAACAGATTTACGGGGTATGTTAAGCTATGATAACAAGTTTAAAAATTTCACGGTAAATGCTTTTGCTGGTGCCGAAATTCAAAACTCAACGCAATACTCGCTTGATTTATATGCTTATAACTTTATTGACCCTACGCTGCTTAACTTCAATAACAATAAAAATGTAAATCCACCGGTCGAGCTGCATTCTCCGCGCAGTAAAACCAACTCGGTTTTTGGTTCACTCCAGTTCGGGTATAAAAATTACTTGTTTTTAGAAGTAACCGGCCGTAACGATTGGTACTCCGCACTGGCCTCTACCCGTCCGGATTTTAAAGTAAACCTGTTTTACCCATCAGCTAACATCAGCTATGTGTTCACCGATGCCTTGCATATCGACTCCAAAGTGCTTTCATTTGGTAAAATAAGAGCTTCGATAGGTCAAACCGGAAGTAACCCTACGCCAAACCTAACAGATTTGACGTTTACACTTCAGCCTTCATTAAACGGGCTTACCAATGCCGAGTTATCTGGCGCTACTGTTCCGCCAGCAAAACTTAAACCCGAAACAACCACTGAAAGTGAGATAGGAACAGAACTCCGCTTTCTGGGCGATCGAATATCTCTTGACTTTGCATACTACTATAAAAAGTCAAATAACTTTTTATTGCAGCCAACTATAAGTAACGCAACAACTTTTAACTCACTGTATTTTAATGCAGGCTCCATGTACAATAAGGGTTTTGAGGTATTGCTTACCGGCAGCCCGATAAAAACAAGCAATTTTTCATGGAATGTAAGCTTTAACGCTGCTAAAAATAAAAATATGGTAACCGCTCTTGCTCCATCAATAGGTGAAAACGGTATTACCCATTACATTAATATTAAATCAAAAGTAGGCTATCCACTGGGTTCTATATTTGGATCTTCTTATCAGAAATCACCTGATGGTCAGATTGTTTACCAACCAGAAAACTCGCAAACCGGCGATAGCGGTGTACCTAATTCGGTTATCATAGCCAAAAATTCAAACGAAACTTATTTGGGCAGTGCCAACCCTGATTGGTCTGGCGGTATTACCAACACGGTAACTTACAAAAACTTTTCCCTGAGCTTCCTGATAGACGGGCAGTTTGGTGGTCAGGTTTACGAAGCCGGTGCTACCTGGACAAATTACTTCGGTAATTCAAAAGCATCATTGTTAGGCCGAGATGGTTCATACATCCCTAATGGGGTAATCAACACAGGTACAGCTACTGCGCCTGTTTATGTTAAGAACACCCTACCTTATAGTCCTTATATTCAGTATAATGACAATGGTAATGCTGATAAAATTATTGACCAGTCAAATATTTTCAGCAGAACATTTGTGAAGTTCCGTCAAATTTCATTGGCTTATGCTTTGCCTAAAAACTTGCTGGCCCACACGCCTGTAAGGAGCGCCACATTTTCTTTGATAGCCCGTAACCTTTTCTTTATCAGGAAAGACCTGCCAACTTTTGATCCTGAAGCATCAGACAGTATTGGCCAGGGCTTTGGTTATGATAGCGGTGGCTTGCCAACCAGCAGAACCTACGGCTTTAATTTAAACGTAAGCTTTTAATCTTATTTGAAAGGGAGAAATCATGAAAAATGTATCATATAAAATATTAAGTTTCTTTTTTGCAGCTTTTGTAATGACGGGCTGTACCAAAAATTTCGCCAAGTATAATCTTAACCCCGATGGGGTAACGTCTGTTGATCCCGGTGCATTACTTTCTGACGCGCTGGTTAAAACATCTGATCAGGATATGCAGCCGCGTGCTAATTACTGCCACGCCTTTATGCAGTATGGATACTCTGCCTTTTGGTCTGGTACTAACTATGTTGAGGCTGATGGTATTGGCTCAAGATATTGGAATAATTTTTACAGGCCGGTACTCAATAACCTGGAATATGTTATACCTGTTTTAAAAACCAGAACCGATTTGGCCAGTACTTATGCTGCTGCCAGAATATGGCGCGTATACGTTTATCAAAAACTAACCGATTTTTACGGCGATATCCCTTATAGCCAGGCAGGCAAAGCCTTAACGCAAAATATTATTACGCCGGTTTACGATCCTCAGCAGCAAATTTATGCCGACTTTGTAACTGAGCTTAGAGCCTCTATTGCTTTGTTAAGCAGCAATAGCAGCCAAATGGTACAGGGAGATCAATTTTATAATGGTAATGCCCCTGAATGGAAAAAATTAGGCGCGTCACTTTTATTACGCGTTGGTATGCGCCTAATTAAGGTTGATCCTACGCAGGCAGCAGCTTTAGTTAAGGAAGCGGTTGCCGACGGTGTAATGCAAAGCAATGCTGATATGCCGATATTGAACCATAGCGTAATTTTACCTAACGGCTACAACTTTTTGCTGAATGATGGTGATAACCACTTCTTTTTGCATAAAACATTGGCAACGGAAATGAAAGTAGCCGGCGACCCTCGCCTTCAAATCTATGGTGCTGTTTATGACAACAGCATTAGTGCTCATGGCGTTATACTATCAACCGATACCACAAAATATATTGGGTACAGTTTTAATGGAGCCGACCCAACGCCTAATACCCGTGTTAACTATGATATATATGGTACCGAGGTAACTCCTTTCTTTGATTTCCCGTATGCCGAAGTTGAGTTTTTACAGGCCGAAGCTATACTAAGGGGCTATATTAGTGGCGATGCAAACGTACACTACCAGGCGGGCGTTACTGCAAACATGCAATCATTAAGTAAGCTACCAACTGCGCCAACCATTACTAACGCGCAAATAGCAGCTTACCTGCTTAAAAACCCAATGCTTAATCCGGCCAATCCAACAACAGAAGGCTCTATTGAAAAAATCAATACGGAGTTTTGGGTTTCAGGATTTGTTTTTGATGCAGACGAGGTTTGGGCCAACTGGAGGCGTACCGGTTATCCAAAACTTGTACCTAACCCAGGTAGTGTATCGCAAACCATACCTCGCAAAATGCCTTACCCACAAACTGAATTTTCGCTGAATGGTGCTAATGTTAATGCCGCTTTAGCCAATTACGGGGGAGTAAACACTTTTAACCCCAAAGCGCGCGTGTGGTGGGATAAATAAAAGTAGTTGCCTGTTTTTATAACAAGAAAAAGCCGTGATGAATCTCTGTCACGGCTTTTTCTTGTTTTGAACCTGGTTATTAAATCAGTGCAGGTGTATCAATTCTGCAGCATGATGATAGAGATGCTCATCAATGAAGATTCGTAAATCAAGCCTGTAATTGTGATCACAAGCTTGATTTTCAGGTATTGTCATTTAAATACAGAATAAACCTCGGTAATCTTCCAGCCGCTTGCAGTATTTGCTATGGTCAGATAGTTGGTTCGCGTAAAATCTTCATAAACCATATCAACTTTAACAAGTGCCATATCATCATCACTGGTTGTAATGGATTTATTTACAGAACAACCGAGTTCGAGGCCTTGATTTTCAAGCAGAAAGGATAACATTTCTGCTTTGGTAAAACTCACCAAGGTTTTGCCTCTAAGCAAAATAAATTTTGCATTTTGATCAACTATTGACTCAAAGTTTTTCAGAAACCCGTGAGTCATCGCACTTACGTAAGTATTCATCACATCTTTAACAGTAAATACTTTTTCAGTAGGTTCAGAAGAAGCGGCTTTTAGTGTAACAGAGCCAGCTATAAAAACCAAGCTCAATGTTAATGTTCTTAGAATTTTCATAATTATAATTGTTTTAAATATTACAATACAAAGGTATATTCAGCCCTTTTCACAAGCTTTGCTTACAAGTCCAGATAATTATCTTAAAGGTTCATTAACAGGCTATTAACCTCTTTCTACTTCGGGGTGTCATGCCAAAACGTTCACGAAATGCCCGACTGAAATGGGAGAGATTTTCGAAGCCACTTTCAAAGGCAACCTCACTAATAGTTTTATCTGTGTTCGTCAAAAAATTCATGGCATGAGTAAGCCGTTTTTCCATCAACCACTTACCTGGAGTAACTTTAAACTGTCTTTTAAAATCCCTTTTAAATGTTGACAGACTTTTGTTACTTAGCTGAGCAAATTCCTCCAATTTCAGATTGAAGCAATAATTATTTTCCATCAGTTTTTGCAGTGATACAGCCTGTGGTTCATGAAGCAATGAACAGAAGAAAGACAGTAATTCACTATTATGGGTATTGCCGGCGAGCGTTAAGATCAATTCCCTGAATTTTACTTCAATAAGTGACTGATCAGGCTCACGGCCGCTTTCAAAAAGCAATACCATTGATTGAAAAAAGGCTTTTACCGCTGCGTCGCTGGTAAGCCGGATAACCGGCGCATATTTTTCCCCTGGCTTATAAATAGGAATCGTTTTACTTTTCAGCACATCGCAAATAAAATCATCAGGCAAAAAAAACATGATCAGGCAAAATGTTGCATCATAAAATTGCTCCACAATACAGGCTCCCTTTCTGACAAAAACACAAGAATCTTTACTCAACTCATAGCTACCATGACCTGTATGCCAGATCTTTCGCCCTTCCATGACATACACGATATAATTATGGTGACTCCAGAGATCCTGAAACTTTGATCTCAGCGGGCAGTTATATAAAGCTATAAGACTTTCGCCGTAATTAAATTGACGGTAGCTACCTGGATCATTTACCTTTTTATTATAAACATTGATCATCACTAAAATTTTAATATTCCGGGCCAAAGCCCTAATTATCTAATATTATTGCCAGGCTCAGACACAATACTTTCCTGAGATCGATCTATACAGACCATCTTTTTTGAATTGCAGAAAATTGACAAGGGTATATTCCGGTCTTTAATCTTTTATTTATACACCGGTAACTTTTTTGTGAAAGCTACCGGCATATAAAGCCTGGATCGCAACGAGAAATCCGTTCGCGAGGTGAGTAGCAAAGCTGCTTGAAATTTATAATCCTTTAATGAACGGGCTAATTATCAATCCCTTTTGCTGGAAGTATATTTTGATTAACCCTGAAAAAGTTGCCTGGATCGTATTCTCTTTTGATTTTTGCCAGACGCTCGTAGTTATCCCGGTAACTGGCTTTTATACGGTCCTGCCCCTCGTTCATTATAAAATTCAGGTAAGCCCCTCCTGCTGAAAAAGGGTGTAATGCTTCCCAATATTTTTTACACCATTCGGTTATTTTACCTGCATTTTCAGGATCAGGATCAACTCCAATAATCACTCCTGCATATTTTGCCTCTCTAAATGCCCAGGGCGTGGCATCGTTTGCAACCCGCGAAGCAGCCCCGCTAAGCGGGTACATATGCATTTGAGAAAGCGGGGTAGGTATGGTTGATCCAAATTCAAAATGTTTGTCCCTGGCTTGCTGATTTATATCGTTATAAAAATCAGCCCGCCAATACCACTGCAAACCCGGAGGCAGCATGCCATCAAACATTTGTTGAATTGCGGGATAAGGCATTTCGCCCAAGTGTGCAAATAGTGGCTTCATAGCATGTATGGGTTTAAAAACATCTTCAACTTTTGCTAAATCACCTGCATAGCACCACACAATACCACAAAATTGTTTGTTATGAAGTTCCTCAGGAAAGGGAGGACCTGGAATAGTTAGGGTAGCCACAAAGCCATTAAGCTCTTCAGGCGCATTGTGAATAAACCCATCATACCATTTCATGATTTCGTTGGTTTTTTCAATCGGCCATAGCGTAACGCCACCAAATATATTTTTTACCGGATGTGCTTGAAATTTAAATGAGGTAACAATTCCGAAATTGCCGCCGCCGCCCCGGATAGCCCAAAACAGATCAGGATTTTCCTGAGCATTTACTGTAACCTTTTCTCCATTTGCTAAAACCATTTCTGCCTCCAGCAAATTATCAATGGTAAGGCCATGCTTTCTGGCCAGGTAGCCAATGCCACCTCCCAACGTTAACCCTCCTACTCCTGTTGTAGATATGATTCCAGCAGGTACTGCAAGGCCGAATTGATGGGTAACTGCATCAACTTCTGCCCATAAATTTCCGCCGCCGACAAGAACAGTCTTTTCCTGGACATTAACATGAACAAACTTGATTCCCGAAAGGTCAATAACCAAACCGTCATCGCAAAGGCCCAAACCACCGCCATTATGTCCGCCACCCCTCACAGCTACCAAAAGATCGTTTTCCCTGGCAAAATTTACCGCTTTTACAACATCTTCAACATTATGGCATTTCACGATCATTCCAGGATGTTTATCAATCATTGCGTTATACACCTGGCGAACCTGGTTATAATCGGGGCTCTGAGGAAGAATTACTTCACCATTAAATTCTCTGGTGAATTTCTCAATAACTGAGGGACTTAAGTCTCTGACTAAAATTGGCATAATAAAGTATTTTAAGTTTTGATGAATTGATGATCCTGATTAATCGCCTCATGAATGCAAAAACTTCTGCTGTTCAATAAGTTATTTAATCAGTTTTATTATTATCCAAAACTACAAGATGACAAAATCGCAGACTATTAATTTTAGTTCAAATATTAACACTTTTGGTTCAACGAAAATTCAATCAAATGATTGAATTTTCTCAATTATTCAGCTTGAAAAGCAGGAAGGTTGATAATTATATCTTTTTTGAAAGCACTTCGCGAAATAGGAAGGGCTATTAAAACCTGTTTCGAAAGCAATCTCGGAGATATTCCAGTCGTGTTTATTTAATAACACTAAAGCCTCCTCTAACCTATAATCATTAATAAAAGTGTTAGGAGACTTTCCACTGAGTGCCATTAATTTACGATACAATTGAGATTTGCTGCATGCTACGGGTTTATTAAAATCTTCAACCTTTAAGTCGGCATTATTCCATCTGGATTCGAGATAGTCCATCAGCATCGTTAAAAATTTTTCGTCGGATTTTGTCAGACAGGATATGATGGCTTCATTTATTGTATTTGCATTTTCACTATCATATAATTCTCTTACTTCCGAAGCGGCCATAATTTCTCCCTGAACAACTCTGCACATGCGTTCTGCTAATTTGATGGCATCTTCAAAAATCAAATTCTTCTCAGAAACGGGCACACCTGCACTTAAACCTATCTTCAGATTAAATTTATCTGCTGCTTTATCGCGAAATTCGTTAAGTAATATTCTTATTTCCAGTGCAGTATTAACCGCATTGGTAACAGATTTAAATGAAATCAAAAAATGTCTCTCACTTTGTTTAACTATGCTCCCCTCATATGATTGAAGTGTTTCAAGAATCATGTTATTGAAATCGTGCAGTGATGACTTAAATTGACTTGACTTGGAAGATGGCGGAAATCCATCAATCGAAATGATCATAACGATCCTGAAAGCCGGATCATTTATGATATTTAACGTGGTGTTTTGAGATTTAACGGGATCTTGTATGCGGCCTAAAAATGATTCAACTAAACTCGTGTCAACTTCTATTACCCTATGGGGTACATCACCGTGGGCCCGTTCATGCATCCTTTTTATTGATTCAGCGTCTGGCGCTTCAATCAGGCAAAACGCAGTTTTTCTTTGATCATCAAACCAATAAGTTAGGCCCCTGCAACTAAATTGACTTTGGATTTTTAAATCCTCCTGGTGTATTTGTGCTACAATCTCGGCTGTAACCGCTTCGGAAACATCATGTCGGTCCATAAAAATTGGCATACCAAAACAATTTAAATGTGAAGTTTAAATAGGAATAAATTCAATATATACTAAACCTGAATTAATCGGTTAGATGAGTTACTGGTCAGTCGGTATGGAAAAGAATAAGACAATCAAAAATATGTTTTTTTGTTAATACAATAAAATTTAGCCGGTATTTATGGGTTTATATTTTTAAGCTGATACACTGTATTTCAGACCATTAATATCCAGAATATTATACCGCTTAAACAAACCATAGTATATATTATATTTGTTTACAACACCAACCCATTATTAACCATGTTTAGGAGTTTAAGAGCCTGTGTTCTGGTTATTGCCTCTGCTGTAAAAGCTTACGCTCAAAATTATGACGAAGCCAAAGTACCGGTTTTTACCCTGCCTGACATTTTAAAAACTGCAAACGGGCATATCAACACCATTCAGGCGTGGGAGCAAAAAAGAAGACCAGAGATAATCCATCTGTTCGAAGATAATATTTATGGCACTATGCCAAAAACCTATAACCGGATAACATTTAAAGTTACCGTTGAGGATAAAAATGCAATGAATGGTAAAGCTCACCTAAAACAAGTAACCATAACCATTTATAATTCAAACGCATTTGTAGATATCCATCTTGTTTTATTTACTCCCAATAATGGTAAAGCAGTAAACCCTGCCTTTTTACTAATCAACAACCGCGATAAGGAAAATACAGATCCTACACGAAACCAAAAAAGTGACTTTTGGCCTGCCGAAATGGTTATTGATAGTGGTTACGCCATTGCCGCATTTAATGTTAATGACGCGGCTCCGGATAACAAGGATAGCTACGCAAACGGTGTATTAAAACTATATCCAGACCAGTTAACTACCGATAATGGTATGAAGGCCATTGGTTGCTGGGCCTGGGCCGCAAGCCGGGTAATGGATTATTTAAAAACGGACAATGATATCGATTTTACCAAAATTAGTATAGTTGGGCATTCACGGGGTGGCAAAGCAGCTTTATGGGCTGCAGCCGAAGATCAACGTTTTGCTATGATTTTTGCCAATTGCTCGGGTAACACCGGCGCAGCTTTAGCCAGAAGACAGTTTGGCGAAACGGTAAAAATCATTAACTCACACTATCCATACTGGTTTAACAATGCCTATAAAAAATACAATGATAATGTAAATGAGTTACCTGTTGACCAGCATATGCTTATAGCACTTATGGCGCCGAGGCCTGTGTATACCACAAATGCAACTAAAGATTTATGGGCTGATCCATTAGGTTCTTACCTTGCTGTCTATTATGCACAAAAAGCCTATGCATTATATGGAAAATATCCGGAGCTCAAGCCTGTACTGCCACCTGCCAATAGCCCAATTATGAATCAAATAATAGGCTATCATATCAGAGAGGGTATTCATGACCTAACAAGCTATGATTGGGGCAACTTTATCAGGTTTGCTAATCTTCATTATCACGCTATCAGTAAACACGAATAATTTTCACATCTGCCTTATCTATCGCTCATCCAGGAGAGAAAACTGCGGGCTTTCTGTTTATTGATGAGCAGTTTGTCTGGCGTATCTATCAACAGCTTTACAAAAAGCTGACGCAGAAAGTAGTGCTCCACTTCTTTTATTGCTTTAAAATTGATGAGATATTTCCTATTAACCCTGAAAAATTGTTCAGATGAAATTGAACCGGTTATTTGATCGAGGGATTGATTAAGGGTAAACTCCTGTTGATTAAAACACCTGATAGACACGGTATCATTATGTACATAAAAAAAGGCTATGTCATTAGTTTGCACCGTAGTATATTTTTGATTTTTAAAAACGAGAAAACTCGTTTTTCTGACAATGCTTCTTGTTGGAGCCACATTATCATTATGAGCCGAATCCCTTGCATCCCATTGTACCTGCTTAACGGAATAAACAACCGGGATTTCCCGGAGCACCAAATTTCCGTTTATGAGGTAAGTTTCTTCCACTTTTAATTCACTGGATTGTACCTGTCCGTTTTCAAGCACATATAATAAACGATCCTTGATAAATATAACATCCTGGCCAGGGCTGAGGCCCTGCAAATCTATGATTGTTGTTTTTTTAGAATTGAAGCTATTCATATTAAAACTCTTTTAAAATCCACTGCTTGGTTGAAAAGTATTGTTTACCGGAAAAAATTAGTCCCTAATTGCGATCAATGTACAGGCAGGTAAAATCAAACAGTAAAGTTTAATGTCTGTAAATGCAGCAATTCCCTGAAAGGCGTCGATTTGGTTAATGAGATTTTCCATGCTTTTTCTGTTCATAGGTATAACTTAATAGATGTAGTTTAGATGACGCGACTTTGAAGATAGTTTCCATCTTTAAAAATGCCACAACGGGAAAACGCAGCATCTTGACCGGGAATGGCTGTCTCCAACTTATATAAGATTTGTATAAACCCGAATTGGGGCCACTATTTAAAGTTATGCTCGTGAACACAATGGTTATTGCACATACAATCATAACAAGATGGGTAAGTATATACATGAGCTCCATTTCACGGTTTTAAATTAGTAGTGCGCTTAACATTTGTATTAGTTTATGAATATAAATTACCCATCAAACCGAATTTCCATAATTACAAAGGGCGTGCCGATAGTTAAAAAATTATCTATCAATAACTTACACAGAACACCAATCAATAAAATCATGAGATTTCATGATTTTATTGATTGAGCAGGAAATTTAATGATGAAAAGCAGATGGAAGTTTTTATAAAAACGGAGATACTAAACAGCCTCCTGTCAAGATAAATAGCAAGTTCACTATCAAACAACAGAGTCAAAAAAATTATTTTTCATCACCTATCGTAGCAGAGCAAAAATTAATAATGACACGGGTCCCCTCATTAACTTCAAACCTGATAGTCGCGTTAATATCCCCGCTTAGTCCCTTCATTAGTTCAATACCCAACGATTGATATTCAGTACAGCATGGGTCATTTGTTATCCCCACCCCATTATCTGCCATTTCGAGTTTTATTTCCTTGCCATCATCATGTAAAGAGATACTTATTTCATTTCCTGTTTTACCTGGAAATGCATATTTAATAGAATTGGTAACAGCTTCATTAATGATGAGTCCTAACGGAATGGCATGAGTAATATTTAGCGTGATCGGATCTACATTTAACCTAAAAATGATGTCATCAATAACACCAAAACTGGTCTTCAAGTTATGCACTAATTCCGTAATATATTCGGCCATATCAATTGCCTTAATGTCATCCGAACGATAAAGTTTTTGATGGATCAGGGACATCGCAAAAATCCGGTGTTTGCTATTTTCAATCGCCATTAAGGCATCATCTTCAAGGTATCTTGCCTGTGATTCTAATAAACAAATTACGGTATGCAGGTTATTTTTAACCCTGTGATGAACCTCCTTCAGCAGCCATTCTTTTTCTAAAAGCAGGCGCTGTAGTAGCTCATTTTTGATTGTAATGTCGGCATTGTTCTTTTTTGTTAACCTGGCCTGACGGAAAAGTAATACTGCAATTATTAATAACATCAAAGATCCTGATACAATCCAGTTTCTTGTGGACTCGGCATGATTTAAACTTAGCTTTTGTAGTTTCGTTTTGTCTTGCAGTGCCTTGATGTCTTTTTGCTTTTGTTCGGTATCATAAGCAATTTGTAATTCTTCAATTTGCTTATTTTTGGTGGATTTAAATATGGAATCCTTTAACCCGTTACTCCGCTGTAAATATGCTATGGCACTCCTGTAATTAGCCGCGGCAGAATCTGCCTTAAAAAGCAGCAGGCAAATATCTTTTATATCATATACATCACCAGCCACTTCGTAATATTTCAATGCTTCCTGCAAATATGTCTTAGCATTAACCTGTTGCCCGGTTTTCAGGTAAAACTCTCCTATCCTACTATAACTGAGCGCTTTCTCAATAGGTGAAAATTTATAATTTTCATTTCTAATAAGTCTGACCGTTTCAAGATAGCTTTTTTCGGCAAGTGAGTAGTTCTTAAGCGCGTCATAACAGGTTCCGATCTGGGTAAAAAAAGCTCTTTGTTCACTCTCTCCTGAAGGTTTTCTTTTTTCATTATCTTTTAAAACAAAATTCAAAGCTTCACGAGGTTTCCCAAGCTTAATTAAGCTGTAAATTATTGGCCCCCTGATCACCGACAAAAATGATGAATTGGGCTCTGTAAGCATTACATAATCATACGCTTTTCTTGACCACATTAAACTTGCCGATGCATTTCCCAAATCATTATAAATATTGGAGAGCCGACTGTAAAAAGTAACCGTATAAAGAGAGTCAATAGCAGTATGCATGTTCCTTTCGGTTTTTAAGGCATAAAAGAGAGCCTTATTGTAATCTCCTTTAGAAATATAAAGTGATGAAAGTAAATCGTATGCAAACAGCAAGTTGCTGTGTGATGCCTCTTGAGCGGGATTAATGATGCTCAATAATTCGTTTTCTGCTAATGCAAAATTGTGCTGCTGTATGTAATTATCTGCAATATTTCTAATAACATCCAGTTCAGACTGCCGGTCATTCAGTTTCCGGATAAGCGTTAGGGCATGCTGATAGCTATGCAGCCTAAAAAGATATGATTGCGGGTTACCCTCAGTGTGGTCGGCCATATATTTCCATGCCCACCATTCATTTTTGATATCTCCAGTTTTTTTACATGCCTCTATTAATGGGAGAAAAATACCTTTTGCAGCTTGCATAGAAATTGCCCCACATCTGGAATTTGCCGATATAATATTTATGCTGTTTTGATAGGCCGCGACATGAAAAATATTATTGAGCTTTTGAGCCTGTTTCAGATAAAATTCAACCGTATCTGATTTGTCATAGGCTGATGTATCGGCATAGAATTTTGCGATACCAATGAGCTCAACAATACGGTTCGTATCCGGTTTACTTTTTTTAAGTTGCTGTAATAATAGATCAGGCTTAGGATGACTTTTCTGAGCTTTTATAGCTGTAATGGCAAACAAGAGCAAAACAAAAGTTAAAATTATCTTCATTAACATCAAATTTTAATTATGCCATATATTCCTCCGGGAAAACTTTACTGACATTTCTTTTATCCATTCCATTTTCATTAACCACCAATATCTCAAAAATATGGGCCTTCTTATAATCCGTTAACCAAATTGTTTAGTGATACCTAATTTGATCATTCTGGATTTGAGAGTTGATGCATTGATGTCGAGCAGGTCAGCCGCTCCGCCAAGGCCGTATATCTTCCAGTTACATTTAGCCAAAGCATCCAAAATATGATCCCGCTCATTCTCCGTAATTGTTTTTATCCGGTTTGCCGAAGTATTGCATGATCCCATTTGTTTAAAAACCGGCAAAGCTATATTATCAACCTGCGGGCCTTCGCAAAGTAAAACACAACGCTCAATAAGGTTTATAAGTTCCCGAACATTCCCAGGCCAGGGGTAGTCAAGCAAAGCTTTCTTTGCAGAATCTGAAAATCCTGAAATAGATTTATGGTTAGCTGTTGCAAAAACACTCAAGTAGTGATCTGCAATTAGCATAATATCCGCTTTTCTTTCCCGCAAGGGTGATAGATAGATTGGAAATACAAATAAACGATAATACAGATCCAGCCGGAACCTTCCTGTGGCAACCTCTTCTTCCAGGTTTCGGTTAGTTGCTGCTATAATACGAACATTTATTTTTTTTCTTTTTCCTCCTATGGGGCATATTTCTTTTTCCTGCAACACCCTAAGCAATTTGGATTGCACCTCAAGAGGCATCTCCCCCACCTCATCAAGAAAGATCGTTCCTTCTCCAGCTTGTTCAAACTTCCCAATTCTTTTATCTACAGCGCCTGTAAAGCTTCCCCTTTCATGTCCAAAGAGTTCAGATTCAATCAATGTTGGGGATATCGCAGCACAATCAACTATAATAAGCCCTTTTTTTGCCCGTACTGAATTATCGTGTATAGCCTGGGCAACCACTTCCTTCCCCGTTCCGCTTTCACCCAAAATCAATACCGGGGTTTCTGCCGAAGAAGCAATTTGAATATATCGCGCAATTTCTTTCAGATCTGAGCTTTTACCAACCAAACCAAAATTACCCATACTTTTTTTATGTGTATTTGTTGTGGTTGTTTTACTCACCGCCGTTTTAGCCAGTAACTGATGCTGATCATGCAGATCAGCCGCTATATCAAGCATCGCCAACACATCTTTTTCACGAAATGGTTTTACCAGGAAACCGTAAGGAGCCGTTTGCTTAGCAAGTGTAAAAGTATCTTTATCAGAATTTGCAGAAAGATAAATAAACGGTATGTTTTGTTTTTTCAGAATCGGAGCTAAATCAATCCCGGTTTTGTCACCATTTAAAAAAATATCAAGAAGCACGAGGTCCGGAAGTTCTGCAGAAAGGATATTGAGTGCTTCATCCACCGACCTTGCAACAGTACATACCTGATAGCCGGCAGATTTCAATACCATTCGCAGATTATTAGCCTCAATAAATTGGTCCTCCACTATTAATACTTTATTTTTCATGTTGCTATTAGCTGTTTCGGTGTAAATAATATGATCTTATAATTTCGTCTCCAATATCTCTCACCTCATAAATATTTTAGTTCCAGTTAACTACAACTAAAAACAGCACACTTATGCTATTTTTCAATTAGTTCATCAACTATATCTTCACATTTATTGTTCTTTCAAACGATTGCTCATGATATCCTTAATTATAATTTCGCAAATTTAGAATTAATATAGCTATTTACCGGTCAGATATACCTGATGATACCAAGATGATCCGCTTCCGGGCTCTGTATAGGACAATATCGTGTTTCCTGTCTATCTTAAATAACTACATTAATCTCAATATTTATATTGTTGCGTGTAGCTTTTGAATAAGGACATGTTTCATGTGCGGCTATTACGACAGCTTTAGCCTCCTCAAAACGCAGCCCCGGCAGATTTACATTTAATCTCACATGAATGCAAAAGCCTCCAGCCCCCCTTTCAAGGTCTATTTCAGCATATATTGATATATCCTGAGGAAGCTGGATTTGTAGGCCCGAAGCATTGCGTTTTATAGAGCTTATGAAACAAGCAGACCATCCTGCTGCAAACAACTGTTCCGGGTTTGTTCCGTTTCCGAAGCTGTCTGGTTCAGACAGGTTAACAATCAGACGGCCATCATCACTTTTAGCAGTACCTTCGCGTCCTCCGGTAGTATGGACCTTGCTGGTGTACAATACCTTGTTAAAATTCACTTTTACTGTGTTTGCTGATTCCACAACATTACCGTTTTTCATTTCTTATAAGGAATTATTTAAGTTGATGTATGAAAAGGTTAATAGGTTTTTGGGATAAATATATTGGCTTAAATTATTCTGCAATCCTGCATAATCAACAGGTATATAAAAATAGTTAATCCGAGCGCTGCACAAATAATGGATGCCTTGAACCGGCCACTTTGTATATTCAGATGGACTTTTTAGAGTGTGAATATTTTGAGTTTTCATACCGGCCTCCAAACTGCTATAAGTTTGCTCCCCATGAAGAGCGTCGGCCTGGTATCTATCCCCGAACGCTTCACCAAAAATGCGGCGCTGGGTATCCTGGCACACGTAGCCCTGTATGCCGCAGGTTGTTATTCATTAAGCTGGGATTTGAAAACCCATGCCGCCGGATCAGTTCAACGCCCGGATGCCGCACGTATTAAACAATTGTACCATGTTGTTGCCGATGCCTGTAAACAGATAATTCCCCAAGGTCAAAACAACTTCCTACCCAGTTTTGAACCAGTGTTCCGCAGTATGATTACCGGTACTTATGACAACAACGACAGCCTAAATACTAATCTGTATAAGTAAAAAGGGAGATGTCATTCTGCATCTCCCTTTTTATCTACTAAAATCTCGATATTACAATTCCCATGCGCTTAATTTATGCACATTAATAAGCGGTCGGCTAAGGGCTTAATATCGTTTTATAGCCATAGTTTTATCCGGGAATGCTGACTGCCCGGTAAGATTAATGACGTTTAATCCCCTTATACCATGACTTTCCAACACATGAGCAAAATACGACGGACGATTATTACCCCAATTTACAGACGCACTCCGGATGGTAATATTACTGGCTATATCCAAATAAAAAGCAGACGTACGCCCCTTTAACAAACCTTCAACATTTGCAGGTCTTCGGTCATAAACACCTCCCGGAATTTCAGTAGTTTTATTGATTAGCATATCAACCTGATCAAAAATTACGCCTGAGATTTTATCGGCAGATTCTGCACCTACATAAACCCCATTCTCGCTAACACATTTAATATTACTAAAATAAATATTGCTTACCTTTCCTACTTTACCTTCGGTTTGTCCTTTGGCAAAACGCCACCCAGCATCTTTATTGCCAGCTTTGGCCCTGGCATACGCGGTTACATAAATAGGTTCGGCCTTACCCCACCAGTTATCTGAAAACAGATGCGAATTGATGATGATATTGGAAAAGACCACATCAGTAACAGTACCCTCATCCCTGTTTTGTATCCCTATACCTCTGTTGCTCTTATCGATAATACAATTATTGATAAGCACGTGGCTTATCCTGTCCACATTTTCAGACCCTATTTTAATAGCGCATGAGCGCGAGGTCATCGTACAATTGCTTACCACTATATTTTCACAAGGGCCAAAATCCGCGTATTCACGCCTGTTTTTCAGGCAGATACAATCATCACCCGATTCAATGTAGCAGTTGTTAATTCGTACATTACGGCTATGGTCAAGATCAATACCATCGCTGTTACGTACCTTTAAGCTGTTCAGCAGAGTCAAGTTCTCAATCGCTACGTCATTGCAACCAACCAGGTGCACTGTCCAGTAAGCCGAATTTTTTATGGTTAGATCACGGATACGGATATTATTGCCACCAATAACAGTTAGCAAATGAGGGCGCGGATCTGTTACATTAAATGGTTTAAGCTCATAGGAATCGTCCAGCTCTTTACCCATGAATGATATCCCATTACCATCAATAGTACCACTACCACAAATGGTTACATTGGCCAGTTTTTCACCGCCAATCCATATGGTACCCTCTCCTTTGTTATCGCGAAATGCGCTTTGTGTATATACATTTTCAGCAGAATTGGCTAGCAGTTTAGCATTTACCTGAACCTCAAATTCTATATTCGACCGCAACTGAATAGGTCCGCTTAAAAAAACATGTCCCGAGGGAATAATTACCCGCCCGCCAACGTTACCAGATGCCTCATCTATTGCTTTTTGTATGGCTTTCGCATCATCTGTTTTGCCATCGCCAATGGCGCCATAATCCATGATATTATACTCCTTTTGATGAGCATTAGCAAGCTGACTGATGCATAAAAGCATCACAATCATTATTTTTTTCATAACGTATTTGGTAGATATCTTAATTCATTCCCTTAGGCTGCATTTCGGTTTTAGCCCCCCATTGCTTGTCTGGTTTTTCCTGCAGGTAAACATCCAGCTGGCCTCCTTTTATAATATCTTTATAGGTAATATAATTATTGTTGAAGGGTTGCCTGTTCCATTTAACTGCGTGAATATATTGTGCGCTTTTGGTTGTTTTATGGGTAATAATCCTGAAAACTTTGCCGTTGCCAAGGCGAATAATTGCACTATCAAAAATACAGGAGGACAACAGGTATTCGCCAGATACCGGGTTTACAGGATAAAGGCCTAAAGAGGCAAACATATACCAGGCCGACATTTGGCCCGCATCATCATTACCACTTAAACCACCCGGCCCATCGCCATACTCTGTTGCAAGAATATGCCGTACTTGCTGCTGGGTTTTCCATGGCGATGAGGTAAAGTTGTACAAAAAAGAGATCTGGTGCCCAGGCTCATTGCCATGCCAGTACTCATTTTTGGCAAAAATATTATCCAGTGCATCCTGAAGTTTAGCCGAACCGCTCATTAAGCGGGCCAGGCCAGGCACATCCTGCGGCACATAAAACGTATACTGCCGTGGGGTACCTTCTGTAATATAATACACCTTATTATCGGGGTTATAGGTATCAACCCAGGTGCCATCAGCATGGCGCCCTCTAACCATATTTACACGCTTATCAAATACATTACCGTAATAGCCTGCACGTTCTATCAACTTGTTATAATCAGCAGTTTTACCCATTTTTTGTGCCATCAAAGCTACTGCATAATCATCATAGGCATACTCCAAAGTACGGCTTACCTGTTCTTTTTTATGAAAGGCATCAGGCACACTGTCTTCTACCGGTATGTAATGATATTTCAGATAGCTGTCTAATGCACGCCGGCCTTTTCCTTCAACATAATCGGTATGATTGGTGGGTATATCAAAAGCATTTTGCCTCACCAGCCGGTAGGCCTCATTTACATTAAAGTTTCCAATGCCTTTTAAATAAGCAGATGAAATAACAGAACTACAATGATCACCTACCATTTCAGATGTATAGCTATTCCAACAGGGGAATATTGGCAGCCAGCCTCCCTGCTGCCCCTTCAATATCAGAGAACCAACAATATCATTAATTAATGTTGGCTTAAGGAGTTCAAACAAAGGCAAATGCGCCCGGTAAATATCCCATAAAGAAAAATCGTCATAATAATTACCGCTTGTTAACTTACCTATTTTATTAACCGACGCAAATTCAGGGTATGCTCCATCCACATCATTATATAAACGAGGCTGTTGCATAGCATGGTAAAATGAAGTGTAAAATATGCGTTTATCCTTTTCAACCGAGGTTTGCAAGATAATTTGTGATAGGGATTTTTCCCATAGCATCTTGTTGTTAGCGGCAACAGTTTCAAAATCCCAATCCGGTATTTCTGCTTTTAGATTTTTACGAGCCCCGTCCAAACTACTAAACGAAGTTCCTATCATCATTCTGATACTTTCACCGGCCTTAAGTTTAAAGCCCATATAAGCACCAACATTTTTTTGATTGCTTATGGTAGCTGCGCTATATATATTTTCACCGCTAAAGGTGCCAACGTTGGCTGCTGCTTTTTCAACCTTCGCAGCAAAATAACCTTTAAAGCCGGCTTCTTTACCCCAGCCCTGGTAAATACGGTGTACCGGGTTGTAAGCCTCAAGCTCCTTATGCGCGGCATCTACCTTTACAAAACCCTCATTATAATCACTATTAGGCATCACTAATAAGTAAACACTATCTGCTTTCAGTGCTGTAATCTCCATAATAGCACAACGCGGAGTTGATGTCACCGAAATTTTTAATGCATATGCCTTTAAATTAATACTATAAAAATTTGGAGATGATTGTTCATCTTCATGTTTAAATTTCACCTGGTAATCCGCCGCACGTGTTTTTAACTTACCGCTGATGGCCATCACTGTAAAACTTCCATAATCCTGCGTGCAGGAGCCGCTTAGCCAATGTGTGCCTCTAATACCGCTGAAATTATCGTCACTATAATGATATGGGGCTATACATTTATTTTCTGACGTTTGTGTTTGTGGTGTCCACTGTGTCATGGCAAAGGGTGTAGTAACTGCCGGTACCGTATTGGCAAACAATTCACTTCCAGCCCCATGTTTTAAGGCAGCCTCTGTAGTTGCAGCAGCGCTCCCAGCCATAGGCTGTACATATTTAATCAGATTCTGTGCTTTAATGGCGCCGCAAAATAGCAACAACCCAATACTCCATAATATAGCTTTCAATTTTATAATTATCGGTTGCTGTAAATATGCTTATTTAATTTTTAGTTTCAACAGCTTTATTGCCCCGCGGCATATCCGGGTCTGCGAAACTTTGGTAAGCCGGCGATTATATGATGGGCTGAAACAGAGTTCATAAAAATCTAAAAAAATAAAATTTGTAAAGGGTTAAACAGTTAGTTCCACTTTCCATTTAGCATAGTTCTGATATATAAATACCAATATTACCATTACTAAAACTATAGCTATTATTACGGCTACGAACATGAAAGTTGCCCTATTGGCTAAAAGCTGCCCTTGTACACCAAGTGCCCTTGCTAAAGACACATTAGCCAATGAAGTTGCCTGATCTGCAGAAAAACCTTTTGAAAGAAACAACTGCCTGAAGCCATTTAAGCGTTCGGCAGTTTGTTCATCAACATTAGTTAAGTATTTCAAAAAACTTTCTTTATAAAGCTGGTTATAATAAAGCTGCAAGTTATAAAAACCGGCTCCGGCGTTTAGCAACGAGGTAAAGCGTGTAAAAGCTGCTACGGCAAGCCCTGTTACTCCTGCGGTAGCGGGTATAGAATTTAACACAAATACCATTATTGGCACAAATAATAAACCAGATGCAGCTCCCTGAAAGAAAAAAGGCACTACGAGATCATCAAAAGCTAAATCGGGCGTGAATATAAAATACATCCATAACTGGTATAACAGCAGCATACTAAAACCAGCCATTAAAAAGTAAATTACAGCGTTTTTATAATGTATAAGAATAATTGCCGATACAGCCATGAATATAAGCAATCCGGCTATATTACTCAATCCTAACATAGTTACCTGAAGCGGGCTCCATTGTAATACCGATGCAGTGTAGCCGTATATAATATTCAGGGTTTCTTTTGAACCGTAATACAAACCCAGCAATATCAACCCAATCCAAAAGTTCTTATATTTAAATACTGTAATATCCAGATGTGGTCTTTTAACTATTGCTTCACGGTACAGGTAAACTATAGATCCTGCTACTGCAATAATGGCCGAAAGCTTGATACGGAAGTCCGTAAACCAATAGTATTTTGACCCATAAATTATGGTATATGCAAAGGCCACAGCAGCAACAATAAAAAACACCACTCCTGTCCAGTCTATTTGGTATAATGGGTAAGGCCTGATGCCAGATTTTGCATTTAATGTTACTCTGATCAATACCAATACAAGCACCTGGTATATAATGATATAATTGTATATGATTTTAAAATCGGCATTTAAGGTTATGTTAGCGGCAACAATACCAATTATTACACTGGCACTTAAAACTGTACCATAAAAAACTGATGGCCCCACAGCCTGGCGATGTTCTGGCTTTAAAAACCCCGGAATTAATATAAGTATACTGCCAGACAGCACACAGATCATAACACCCTGCAGAAAGCGAACAATAAAGAACAGCATGATATTGGTTGTATATATACATACTATGCTAAGTGATATTCCGATCAAAACATTGATAGTAAGATAATCCCTGATCTCAAAGCGTCTTAAAAACCTGAATTGTACCGGCAGGGTTACTATAATACCTATATAAGTTAATTGTATGGCAAAGGTGATATCTTCTGGCTGGGCACCTAAATAAGAAATCACATAGGTTTGGCTAAGACCAAGGGCAGCAAATTGCACAACGCCAGACAGCAGGATAATAAACAGCACGATGATACCACCAAGGTTCCACTCGGCCAGCCATGGTTTAAAGTAAACTGGCGTTTTCATATAACTTTCTTTTTAACGGATACCAAAACATTCATTCCCGCTTTTACAGGGGTTATATCAGTGTCGATAAATCTTATTTTTACAGGAATCCGCTGAACAATTTTAACAAAGTTACCCGTAGCATTATCAGGTGGCAGCAGGGAAAATTTCGCACCGGTTGATGCGGATATCGCTTCAATTTCGCCTTTGTAAACCTTATTATCTATTGCATCAACCCTGATGTCAACCGCCTGGCCTACGTACATACCGTTTACCTGTGTTTCTTTAAAATTGGCAGTAACCCACTTGTCTTTTTCATTTACTATAGATACCAAAGGCTGCCCAGGCTGAATTTGCTGCCCTTCCAGTATAGTTTTACGCCCTAAACGCCCGGCATAAGGAGCCGTAATAATGACATAACCTAAATTAATACGGGCCAACTCCAATTGCGCTGTTTTCCTTTTCAGGTCGGCCAGCAACAGGGCCTTGCGCGATTGTAATTCGGTTATTTTAGCATAGCTGGTTTTAAGGCTGTTTTGGCTGGCATCATAATCGCTTACGGAAACATCATAGCGTGACTGTACAGACTCCAGGTCGGCACCCGTTATGGCTTCCTCTTTAATCAGGTTTTTATAACGTTTAATATCTTTTTGTTGTAGTATAAGGCGGGCCTTCGCACCGGCTATCTGATCTTTATTAACCAATGTACTTGTTTGTGCCGATGCTATGCTTGCACTTAGCACACCCAGCTGCGCATGGACATCATCAACCGCGGCTTCTGCTTCTGTTACACGCTGACGGTATTCCCTGTCATCAAGTACCACCAAAGTATCACCTGCTTTTACCAACTGATGCTCATCAAAGCTAACTGTTTTGATAAAGCCCCCTACCCTTGCCGATACCGGGTTGATGTATGATTCTACCTGTGCATCGTTGGTTTCGAGATAACGGCTCCCGGTTAAAAAATAGTTGATAAAATAGGCAACAGCCCCAATTACCACTATTAAAGCCACTATGGATAAAATTAAGTTTCCGGTATGGCGCTTTTTATTTGCTGAGGTTTCCATGATATATAATATTGCTGAGGTTGATTGATTTTATAAGTTTCCTGATGTGTATAATAAACGATAGTAAATAAACTGGGCGCCGGTTTGCGCCTGTACCAGGTTATAGCGTGTTTCCTGATATAAATCATCAGCATCAAGCAAGTCGGTAAGTAAGGCCAGCTGATTAAAATATTTGGCACTCACTATTTTATAATTTACTCTTGCCTGCTCAATTGATTTTTCGTTAACGGTAATGCGGTTAAGGGCTTCTTTATATTTAATAAGCAAGCTTCCGGCCTCCTGGCGTACGTTATCGCTGATGTTTTGTTGTACATATTGCAGCTCCTGCAGCCTGATGCGACTTGCGGCTGTTTTATGTTTATTCTGGTAAACAGACGATATATTATACTGGAGCTTTACTCCTACAAAACCGATAGAATAGGCCTGATCAACCGGGGGGAAAAATATGTTATTAGGATAACTGATTCCGTAAGCGGAATATAACGATAACGTGGGTGAAAAGCTACTTTTTACGCCCCTGATCCTGGCATCCTGGATTTTGACATTCTCACTGGCCTGGCGTATGGCATAAGCATCTTTGCCGGCGCCAAGCACCAGTGTCACAAGGCTTTCGGTAGCTGGCCTCGGCATAGCAGCCGAATCTATGGGAGCTACTTTTGTAGAGTCAGAGAAACCAAGCAATACATCTAACTTTTGATTTGCTATCTCTATATCATTTTCGGCTTGCTCAAGGTTAAGTTTTGCGGCCGACAATGCTAACTCAGCGCGCAGCACATCGCTTCGGGTTACTTTTTGATTGTTGTATAAGGCTGTGATGTTTTTTAAACGGGTTTCGGCACGTACCACCTGTTCAATAATAAACCTCTTTTGGTCATTTAACCTTACCATGTCAAGGTATTGAGCTACCACCTGCAAACCAACATTACCTATTTGCTCCTGTGTATTTACAGTAGCGAGGTCCTTTTTACTGCTTTGTTCAGCTTCGTAAGCTTTTTGACGCCCACCGGCATAAAGATTAAAATTAGCTGATACACTTACATCGGCACCATTTGAGGTTGGATATTTGGGCATAGATTTAACAGGCTTAAGTCCCTGGTATAATGTTAGACTCGTATAACGTTGATAGTTTGCTCCTGTAAAAATTGATGGAAGCGCATTGTTTTTAGCATCTTTCAGATCGGAATTACTGGCGCTTTCTTCACTTTGAGCAGCCTTAACCAAATTATTGCTGTTTTTTGAAATATTGATGGCCTGTTGCAATGAAAGCGGGTAAACATTGCCAGAATCGACCTTGATCTGAGCTTTTGCAGTAAACTGCAAAGCAAAAATCAGTGCAAAAGACATTCCAGTTAGCCTAATAATAAGCCTAATAGTAATTGTTTTCATGATCTTGTTTTATATATTAAAAGCTGTTATTTTAGGTTTACTGGTAAACAGCTTATGTTGTTAATGCTAACGAGTTCACTTCACGTCATGCTTGTTGATCAACTGATTTTCCACTTCCAGCTGAAAAATATCTGTTGATCTTTCAAATTCAAGGTGTATCGAATTTTCTAATGAAAAGATGGCTACATCTCCATAATTAAGTGAATTATCACCGGCCCTTACCCTACCACTCAGCACCGAAATGATCATATTGTTATCTTTTTTACCTCCGGCGATGTCATAACTTGTACCACCTTTGAATTTTATTCTGCCTAAACCACTATTATTGGAGTTTAAAATTTGTGTAGTATAATTAGGCGTAGTACTATTTGAGGTAAGCCATATTTCCAACAATTCGTTTTCCAGATTCTCATCGGCATTATGCAAGATAGACTGCAAAACTTCCCTACCCAGGTTAACCACCAGCACATCACCTTCATTCAAAACAGTGGTGTAACCTGTTGAATCATAATAAACAATGGTTCCGCTAATTACTATTCTGATAACTTGCATGGGACTGCCTGTAAAGTTTTGTACTTCCTGCCTTCCGGCCAGCATTATCTTATTATCAAATCTTATAACAGGCCCCCAGGCTGTCCCTGCTTCTGGTGGATATAATACAGGATAAATAGCATGCGATATTTTTATACCTCCCATATCGGTAAATTTCCTGTTCTGCTCTGTGATGTATTTCATATCTGTATTTTTTTAAGGTTCAAGAGTTTAATACTTCATTACCTTGTTTGTACAGTACAAATATCCCCACAATAGCTACCACAAAAAGGGCGGCATTGCTGTAGTTTTCGTCGAAATTTCTGTTTTGAAATATATTTTATCTGTTGGAGAAGGAGTAACGTTTAAATTATCAGCATAAAAACCCACCGACCGGTGCCGACACACCCTTTTTCATTCTTTTTAGATAAATCCTGGCATTTTTTGTCGAAAGATGTATTGGTATTACTACGGTTGCACAGCCCATGCCAGGCCGTCAGGATTTCTGCCCACATCTATGTGGTCTGTAACCTGCATGCTTTTGAGGTCTACAACGGCCACATAATTATCGGCGCTGCAACCTATAAAAGCCCGTGAACCATCAGGCGTAACCAGTATGCCGGCTGCGCCATTTCCTGTATTTATCCGCTTTAGTTCCTTTTGCGAAGCCGTATCATAAATATAGAGGTCCCCGGTCCTCAGGCTCGAAATCAGAACACGCTTACCATCGGGCGTAAACTTGAGCCTGTTGGCTCCAATTGCTTTTGCATCAATTTTGCCTATCACCTTCTTAGTAGCAAGGTTAATAATGAAAATAGAGCCATCTGTAGCGGCGGCAGTCCATAGTTCCCGCCCATTAGGCGAAACATCAAATCCCTCGCAACTTTTTGAAACTGGAATAACTGTGCTTGCCCAATTCTTGTGTAAATTTCCGTTAGATGAACCTGAAGTGTCTGTCAATACACTTATGGTTCCTGAATTAACGTTAGCGGTATAAACATTTTTTCCATCGGCAGTAACATAAATCATATGTGTGCGGTCCTGGCCCGTAGCCATGCTCCAATCTACCCGCCCGATACCCGGATTATACCTGCCTACAGATTTAGAACCTTCGGCTGTGAACCACGCTTTTCCGTTGGCAAACATTAATCCGTGTAAACCAATCAATGTTTTTGTATCTACACGAGATACAATTTTTTGTGATACCAGATCAATAATATCAAGCTCATGAAGGGTTCCCCCACCATAGCTGGAAACATAAGCCGTTTTGCCATCTGAAGATGCAACAACCTCATGCGGATCGGTACCCACTGGTATCTTGGCAATTACGTTGAAAGTTGTAGAATTTACTATAGCAAGTGTATGATCGGCTTTAGAAAGCGCAAGCAAATATTGTTTAGGTTTAGACTGGGCCGTACAAGCTATTGGGCTATATAATGCAAGTAAAAAGGCAATAAGTGAATAAATTGGCATTTTAAAGCAATTGACTCTTACCCCAAAATATTTGTTTACAGATTCACACATATGCTTAAAGTAATTGGTGAGCATGTTAAACCTTTCAAAGAAAGGACAGATTTGCTAATCAAGCCATATGCCCCTTTTTATAAATAAAGATAAACAACTTTAATCCGTTTTTTTGCAAAAGGCATTAAACTAAGGCCTGGAAATAACACCATGAGGATATTTTATTGAATGTAATCTTTTCCTTCAAACACTTCTACACGGCTCTGTTCAACCGGAAACGTTATAATGAGGGTAACTCCGGAAGTATTTTCAACTGTAAACTCACCTTTTAACTGTTTACCAAGCGCTTTCATCATTTCCATTCCTAAAGAGCTGGCTTTCTTAAAATCAAAATCAGGAGGCAAACCTTTACCTGTATCGCAAACTTTCAAAACCGCATCATCACTGTTCAGCATAGATAAACTTACTGTAATATCTCCGCCCTCACGGTTAAACGCGTATTTTATAGCATTGGTAATGGCTTCATTCAATATTAAACCAATTGGTACGGCCTGAGCTGGATCAAGGTTCAAGGAATCCAATTGCTGTCTTATTCTGATATGCCTGAAACTGATATCAAAAGAATCGCTCAGATAATTGATAAGTTCGGTTATATAAGAAGGCATAGATACAAGTGCAATATTAGTTCCGCTGTATAATTTCTGATGTAAAAGTGCAATTGCGTTTACCCGGTGCTGGCTACCGCGAATGGCTTCAATGGCAGTATCATCCTGCAAATAGGCCGACTGCGTATTTAAAATACTCATAATGATCTGCAGATTATTTTTAACACGATGATGCACCTCCTTCAATAGCCATTCTTTTTGTCCCAATAAATCTTGCAGCAAAGTATTTTTGGAGGTAATGATTTCATTGTTTTTTTGCTTTTGCATGTTTTGCCGATATAATAGCACCGCTATAACCAATAATAAAAATATACCACCGATGGTAAGATTTTTAACCAGGTTGGCTTGTTGCAAATTGGCTTGCTCCAACCTGCTCTTTTGGTTTAAAAGTAAAATTTGTGCTTCTTTCTGCTGGGTTTCAAATTCAATCTGCAGCTGCTCAATTTGCTTGCTTTTGGTGAAATTAAATACCGAATCTTTTATTGAATTGGCCGCTGTAAGATGATGAATAGCCGATTGGTAGTTGCGTTGAGCGGTATCAAGAGCAAACCAAAGCACGTCATTGTTTCCCATATCATTCTCATTGCCGATCTTTTCAAGCAAATCCTGATTCATTTTGAGATACTTCAATGCATCCGAAAATCTGCCGGTTGCAATATTAAATTTAATAATCAGTTCGTAGTAACCACTCCGGGCATATAAATTCAAATTGGGATTTTTTGTTTGTGCAATCAGCCTATCGCAATACAGTTTAGCGGTATCATACTGTTTTAATGCCAGGTATATTTTCAGATAGGTTTGGCTTACTTCATCACCGCCCTCGTACAATCTTACTGAAGGATATGCAAACTTTTGGGTTATCTGTGTTAAAAACGCTTTGGCCTTTTGAGGTTGCTGCAACCGGAGATAAACATCAACTATATTACCGGCAAGCAGGTATATGGTTGCATTATCTTTCTCAGTTTTTGCAATCTCCAATGCACGTGAAAAATAAGTAAGCGCCTTTTTACTATCCCCCAGTTTTACGAAATCGTATCCTAAATTATTATTGATCTGACATAACAACCTTACATTATCAGCACTGCTCTCAGTTGCAATTTTCATTGCCATCAATTCGTAATCTATCGCCTTTTTATAATCGCCGTGGGTATAATAAAGCCTGCCCAATAATGCATAAAGGCCTTGGGTTTCCGTGTATCGTGCCTGGTGATAATAAGCTAACGCTTTTTTTGCTTCTGCAAAAGACAGGGTATATTCATTCATCATTTGATGCAGATCTGCCAGAAGCCGATAGCATCGGGCAAGTTCCACGGGATTATTGGTACCCTCAAAGGCATTTATTGCCAATTTCAGGTAAAAAATACGGGAAGTCATGGATTGTTGCAGAAAATCCTGACTGTAATATTCAGACAATTCAAAGTAAGCTTTACCGAGTAACTGACGATCTTGTGAAGCCCTGATATTTTTGATAGCTTCTACAATCAACTCCTTCCCTTTTTTTTGCTCGCCTCTTGATTTATAAAACGCTGAACGTAATAATGCAATGTGATTAGCAATTGCAGGCTTAGGAAAAAGCTGATTAATTTTTTCTGATTGCTTGATAAAATAAGCTGCGCTATCTATTTGTGATGCTTCGGGATGACGCAAGTGCGTAAAAAACTCGGCAAGCTCTAACAACGCAGAGAGCTGGCCTGCATCAGAATTTGAAAAGTTTTTTTGCAAAAGCAAAGAATCAACATGCCGCCTGGTGATTTCCTGGGCCGTTACTGAAATGATGAAAAATAAACAAGGTATTAGCAGTATACATTTTCGTATCACGCCTGCCCGTTTCATCTTTTGCTTCGAGCTAATATACATCCGTCTTTTTTTAAATTTAAACATATTCATGTATATCTGCTAATTTTTAAGAAACCTCAAATGCGTTGAAAGAAGGTGCGCTACTATTCAGGCCCTGAATAGTATTCTTGAATACTGGTCTCTCGTTCATCATGAAAGCACCAACCCAATTATTGGGTGTTCCGCTTTTTATAATGCTTTACGATATTCTATTGGAGATATACCAGTATGGGTTTTAAAAAACTTACCAAAAACCGATTGATCAGAGAAATTAAGTTTGTCGCTAATCTGGGCTATACTCAGGTCAATATCTTGCAATAATACTTTAGCTTCCAGCAAAACAGCATTATCAATCCACTCGCCCGCAGTTTTTCCGGTTTGTTTTTTAATGGTTTCGGAGAAATACTTGGAACTTACATTTAATTTATCGGCATAAAATCCAACCGCCCTGTGCCGCCAAAACTCCTTTACCAACAAGCTTCTGAATTTTATAAATATAGAGCTGCTGTCTGATCGTTCTATTGTTATATTATTGAGGCAATGAAGTGCAGCTATTTCATGAATAAGCAGGTCTGTGTAGCTGCGCATAAGTAACTGTTCTTGTGGCAGCCCTTTATCAAAACTATCATTAATCATATTAAACACGGCGCCGAGCCTATTTAATTGACATGGCTCCAGGTTAAGCACATGCAGATCATTATCTTCAAAAAAATGGTACTGGTTAAGGTAAAAGATATTGGCCTTGGTTTCCAGCAAAAAAGAATCTTTAAAAAACATTATCTCCATGCATGGAGGATTATCGGTGCGATAAAAGCTACGAATAACCGTTGGCCCGATGGTAACAATAGACGGTCCGCTAATTTTATAACAGGTAAGATTTGTTTTAAAATGCAATTCGCCACTTTTGAGTAGCAGTATTGAATATGTTTCGGTACGGAAAGGCTCATGTGAATATAAGGGTTGCCTACCATCTGCAACATATAAATAATTGCTTTTTTCGCAGGATAGTTCAAAGGCTTTTTTCAACCTTGCTATAGAATATGTGGCAATTTCCATCGTCCGCTAACTGCTAAGCAGTTTAATTTTTTTTAAGTGCATTACATGACAGACCAGTATTATAAAGAAGTTTATAATTTTATGGAAAGCGACGTAATGATGAAATAGCCTGTCCAGGCAACAAATAAAATAATGCCCGCCATTAGCCACCACGGAATGCTTTGCGGGGTTTCGCTACCTACCAGCATAAAACTTTTCTGATCACCTTTGCCATATGCATTTATCATCAGGGGAAGCACGCCATCAACAATTTCATCCTTCTTAAGCCCCTCAATTGCTATGGCAGGCCCATTGCGCACCACAAACGGAATAAATTTAATACCCTCTTTACCTTGATGGTCTTTACTTACTACTTTGAGGGTATGATTGCCGTCGGTAAGTTTCCGGGTATCCAGATCAAAAGATACCGGAGCAGGAAACTCTCCAAGCGGCTGAGGGTCATCATCTATAAATAGGGTTATAAAACTCTGTTCTCTCATTATTCAAAATCATTAAGTACCATTCTTTTTATATGATTTTCGCTTTTTTCGGCTGGCTTAATAAGGCATTTTACAGTAGCATATAAAACATACAAGGTTATCAATACCATACCAATTACTATCAAATAATCCCAGTTGCTATCTGGGCCGGCCCCATGCGTAACACCCCTCAAAAGTTTGGGCTGCTGTTTTGTACAAGCCGGACAAGCAACAGCATTTAGCTTTAAGAAAGCAATTAAAATAAATATGCAGTACTTTTTCATGCTATGCGATTTTAATGGTTCTATTTTTTTGCATTGACTGGTGCTTCGGTTTTTCCTAATGAATCCATGATCTTTTTAACCTGGGCAAGCGTTACTTTTTTAGAGTTATTTCCCCAATTTTCGCGCTCATGGTTTACAATTGCGGTTACCTCTTCGGGTTTTAAATTGTTATTGGTACCTACTGCAGGCATGACACCGTACCCTTCGCTCACCCTCCCGTTATATCCCAGCATAATAATGGTTACCTGTACCTCCGGATTATCATCAAGCACCACTTTGCTCCCTTTTAAAGGAGGGAAAGCACCAACCAAGCCTTCCCCATTACTTTGATGGCAGCTTTGGCAATTGGCCGCATACAAAGCGGCCCCGTCAAATTCAGGCTTAGCGGCGCTTCCTGTACCTTTAGTCCCGGTGTTTAAATCCTCCTTACTTTGCCCGTACAGAAATATGGGTACAGGTTTCCCATCGGGCAGCGGTGTTTGTTTTAATGATTTCAAATAAGCCACCAGCGCAAGGGCTTTATGGGTAGCAATTATTTTCCCATTGATTCCCTGTTTAAATTCATCGGGAACATTTACGGTAACATCTTCTACAAAAGGATAATCCTTTACTTCAAACAACCATTCGTACGATGGCATGACCGATTCTTTTACAACGGTTCGGGGGTTAAACAGGTGCAGCAAATGCCATTCGCTACCGGGTTGCCTTTTGCCAATATTGGTAAGGTCGGGGCCGGTACGTTCAGATCCCATAAGCAAGGCAGTACTGCGCCAGGTATCCATGCGCGTGTTGCGGGCATAATCGGCAGCTATGCTTGGGCGTGCCCCCCAAACCTTATCCATATCAACATTACGCACCTGCTGGGTATGGCAAGCTATACATCCCTCAGCCACATAAACAGCCCTGCCTTCATTTTCAAGGGCGGTAAGCGCTTTACTATTAGGCAAGGGGGCATTATTATTCTGACTGGTTAGCGCCGGGCCTATGGCTACAAAAAAGGTAAGCAGAATAAACAAACCAGCTGCTGCAAGGAAAAGCGTTTTATGATTGTTATAAATTTCCATCGGTTAATTCGGTTTGGGGTTTAACAGAAGGTGGATTTAATTGCTCAAAAACTCTCTTTTTAATATCGGCCTCCAAACCACCTGTAGTCATGGAGTAAAGGTTCCAGGCAAAAATGATGTGTGATGCCCACATCAGCGAGCCGCCTATGGCCCTCCACAGCCAATATGGAGCCATAAGCACAACGCCGTCAATAAACGGCTTACCAGCCTGCCACGCCATACCTTTTAATGTGCCCCCTACCATAAGTGGAATGGTATAGAGTAAAACACCTATCAGCGCCATCCAAAAATGTGCTCCTACCAGACCCTGTTTAGGTTCGCGGCCCGTTAAGCGGGGTATAAGCGTATATATACAGCCCCAAAGCATAAAGGCTATAATGCCATACATGGTTAAGTGTGAGTGTGCTACGGTAAAATCAGTAAAATGCCACACCAGGTTGGTTGACCGGAAGGCTTCGGCGGTACCCTGGGTTGAACCTGTAAAGTAAAACAGTATACCAACCAGGTAAAATGGCAGCGTATAGCTGCGGCCAATTTTATGGTAGCTGCCCCTAAAAGTCATTAAAAAGTTGGTTGTGCCCGAAAATACAGGTATCAGCATGCCCATGCTACCTACAATAGCTACGGTTTGCAACCACCATGGTATAGAGCTAAATATAAAATGGTGGGTGCCAATGAGGGTATAAAATAGTATTTGCGACCAGAAAGCCAGTATGCCAAGGCTGTAAGAATATATAGGGGTATTAAGTTGTTGCGGTAAAAAGTAATAAATCAGCCCAAGGTTAAACAGCATAAACCACATGCCAACGGCCTGGTGCATATAATAACCCTGTATAATGGTTTCGCCTAACCCATTTTGCCACCAGGGGATATAACCCACTGTGGCTATAACTGTAAGGAACATCACCGCCGAAACTATGTACCAGTTGGATATATAGATCTCTTTAGTTTTACGCTGGGCAATGGTTTTTATATAGTTAACGAGAGTAATGATGATGCCAAGCGCAAAAATGGCCATTACGGGCCAGGTATATTCCCGGTATTCGCCACCGGCATTGTTAATACCGGCCATGAGACATATACTCCCCATTATAACAGCAGTATTGATTAAAACTAATGACTGATACCCTTTTTTGATACTATGTAAAGCCGCATTACTCACTGTAGAAACCACGTAATAACCAAGCCCTATCATGGCCAAAGATGACCATCCCCAAAATACCATATTGGTATGCACCGGCCTTAAACGGCCAAAGCTTAACCAGCTGATGTGATCGACATCGGGCGATACGAATTTGATGCCCAGGTATTCGCCTATAGATGTGCCGGTTACCAGCCAAAAAGTGGCTGTGCCCAAATACCACATGATAAGTTTTATAAGCTCGGGATCTACCTGGTGTTTACTTGCGGCTTTGCGTTTGGAGGCAAAAAACCTGGGCGATTCAACTTCGGCAATGTTACGCAGCAAAGCCCTTTTATCATCGGGCAATAAGGTGCCAGCCAGTTCATCATCATTTAGTTTAAAATCAAGTGCTTTTTTGCGGCTAATCAGGTCATCTATGGTGATGGATTGACTATCTACTGCATTAGTCAGGGCAACGGTATCCTTTTTAATTTTAGCATACCGGGTTCTGCGTGCTATATTACTAAGTCTCAAGCCAATAAAATAAACAGTAGCCACCAATGGAATCAATATCAGCGCAAGCATGATAAACATACCCGGGCTTTTCATTACATCTCCTCCGTTATCGGCATCCTGAGCCTGGGCTGCTAAAACAGAAAAAACAAGAAAAAAAATGGTAAGTATAGCTCCCTTACCAGATGATTTGTGACTTGTACCGCTATTACCCTTAATTTTTTTGCGTCGGCTAATTAATAGCTCAAGTTCCTCTGCATCCAGGTTATTTACTTCATTTTGTAACCAGTGTTCTGCTAAGTAATCAACTTCCGTGGTGTCCTGCCGTAAACTTTTGGCCAGCCGGATAAGCCAAAACAATAATAACAATAGTAAAAATATAACCAGCGCAATAAGTATGCAAGCACCAATACTAAACACGGGGGCAGGCGCTATGGAATTATCAGCTCCGTAGGTGGCTACGTAGTTTATACTCAATAGAATAACTGCGAGCCGACCGATTTTGTAATTGTTAAGGTTCATGATACGTTATTAATGATGGTATTTGATTTAATTCAGGCCACTAATTCAATCGTACTCTTAACTACACTGGCAACTGCAGCTGGTTCCCGCAACGGTAAGCTGAAATAAAATATCGCACCACCGTTTTGTCCGTTTTCTGCTCTTACTTCACCTCCATGATTTATGATGATTTTCTTTACGATATACAACCCAAGACCTTTACTATTTTTACTTCTTTTAGTGCTGTTATTCTGATAAAATTCCTGAAATAATTGTGCACTATTTTCGGTACCAATGCCTACACCCTGATCACAAACTGCAACCTCTGCATATTGACCTGTAACATTAACATTTACCGCAATGGATGAGCATGGAGGTGAAAACTTTACAGCATTAATTAAGTAATTGATCAATACCTGCATAATTTTATACTTATCGGCCAAAACCCAAATAGCATCGTGACTATCCATGTAAAAGCGATTGCCAGGATAAATCACCCTTAGTTCGGCCAGTACATTTTCAATTAGTGCAGCCAGATCAATTAAAGTTGGGTTAAGCCTGAACATTCGCTGCTCATCAACAGATGATGATAAATATTCATCAACCAGCCTGCTTACCCCGTTAATATGATGATCAACCACCTGCAATAGTTTTAATGGTTTTTTATTAAAACTTTGCGATAGCTGTTCGATCAGAAACTGGGTATTTAATTTAATAATAGTTAAAGGGGTACATATTTCATGATTAACAATAGCTCTGCTTATACACTCTTCTGTAACCTTTTGGGTAACATCCTCAACCGTTCCAATCATTTGTTCGCCTTTGCCCCAGCGTCTGCCGTAAGCTATGCCATTTATCTGCAGCCATTTTTCTCTTCCCTGAGGTGTAGTTATTTTTATTAAAACATTTAAGATGTTTTTACCGGCGCAGGATACTTTAAAATGGTATAATAATTTACGCAGATGCCCAAATTGCATTAAACTAAAAACTGAACTATTTTTTCCCTGATCGTCCTTTACCAGGCCTAAAATTTTGCGGGTAGATGGGCAATAGGATAACTTACCGGTATGCAAAATCATTTTCCAGCTACCGGTGCAAGGTTCGCCAGTAATGCATGCGGAAATATTGCCGGTTCTATTCATATCTTTAAATCCCTTTTTCATCGTTAACCTTTGTAAGTTTCAATAAATCTTTCCCTATCATTTCACGCTGTCCGTTTCTGAGCACACTATCAAACTTGGCCCATAACTGAATAGACATACCTTTGAGGTATGATTGATAATTACTCAACAGTATACCTTTCACATCGTAGTTCATCAGCCTGATAGCATAAAGTAAGCTGCCGTTTTTATACTTATTACAGCATTGGCAATGGTGGGTTTCCATTATTTCAAAATCATCAGGCGCTATGAGTTCATCGTACTGCAAACACCTGATGTACTCATTTTCAATAATAAAATCGTGATTGAAACCCCTCTCCTGGAGAGCGATAATTACATCAACCAATTCATAATCGTTATGCATACAATTGACTTTTTAAATCTGCTCTGTTATTAATTCTGTTTTTTGAGGAATACGCAGGGTATTACTTTCTGATACTTTTATCCTGCCCTGCAAAATCAAATAGCCAATTATTTGCCCCCCCTGAAAAATGCCTATATAAAGGGGAAAAGTAAAAACATCATATTTAATGATATGATAACCGATAATAAGTACGTTGACCAAAAGGTAACCGTAAGCTGCCCACCTCAAATTAACACCTGCAGGCATAATAAAGATGATAAGCACAATGCATTTTATAATTAAAATACACTGCAAAATATTCATGAATAGTCCGGCAGGTTCAAAGGGTAAGTTGATCATATTAAAAAGGGTTACAGATACGAATATGAATGCGCTTGTGATTACGGCGACCAGGAAACTTGTAACATTTTTCATAACCTTAACTTTACGGGTTCAACAAAATCGGTTAAAACAACTTCATGTTGTAAAGTTCATACAGATCAGGCCTGCAATCAATGTATCAATTAAGGTTTGAGTAGTATAAATTATGTATAAACAGCAAAGCCACGTTAATAAGTTTTATACTTAAATAACGTGGCCCTTTAAAAAGTTGATAATATTGTAACTATCTAAGCTTTATACCAAGCTTTTGCATTTTAGAGTGGAGCGTTGATACAGGTAAACCCAATTTTTCGGCAGCACCGTTTTTTCCGCTTATTTTACCGTTGCATTTTTTTATAACATCTAAAATATGATCACGGGCATGCTCATCTATCGTTTTCAACTTAAAGTTAGTTTGCTCAATATCCGTGGCTATACTTTTAAATATAGTTAAATTTACTTTTCGGATAAGTGGGCCATCACTGAGCAACACGTTTCTTTCAATAAAGTGTTCAAGCTCCCGTACGTTGCCAGGCCAGTGATAATTCAGCAACTGATCTAAAACATCATCAGATACCCCGGTTATCCGCTTGTCGTTTTTTTGTGAATAACGATCAACAAAATAAGATACTAAAGCCTCAATGTCATCCTTGCGCTCACGCAAAGGAGGGATAAGTATCGGAAACACAAATAACCTATAATAAAGGTCAAGTCTAAAACGCCCTTCTTCTACCTCCTTTTCAAGGTTACGATTGGTGGCCGCAATTATACGTACATCTATTTTTAACGGCTGTCGGCCGCCTATACGTTCAATTTCCTGTTCTTGTAAAACCCGTAATAATTTCACCTGTAGTTCGGGCGGCATCTCACCTATTTCATCTAAAAAGATTGTTCCGTTATTGGCTAATTCAAATTTCCCGATCCTTTTTTCAATGGCCCCAGTAAAGGCGCCCTTTTCGTGCCCAAACAATTCAGATTCTATCAAATTTGCTGGCAGCGATGCACAGTTAACCACCACAAGCGGCTTATTTTTACGTGCCGACAAATGATGAATACTTTTAGCTATTCGTTCTTTACCTGTTCCACTTTCTCCCAATATTAAAACTGAGGTATTAAGCGGTGCTACAATAGCTATATGATCAAGCACAGTTAACATCTGTTTACTATTGCCAATAATATCACTAAAATTAGCCTCATGTCGTTTATATTCGCGATTATAAGCTCTAAAATGAGTGCTTTTAATTTCCGGCTCTCCAGTGTCGGAGCCAGCAGGTAATATAGATTCCATAACCAAAAGCAATGACTGCTGCAAACGCCTTAGCAACTGCAAATGATCATTTGTATAACCTTCTGCCTTATGATTGTAAAAGCAAAGTGTTAAAATATCGTCTTTGGCAAATAGCAGTGGCAAATACAAAAATGACTGCATTTGAAAAGTTTCACCCACCACCCTCTTTATTGGGAACTGCTCTCCTATTTTAATAAAATCATCCCCATTAAAAATGCTGGGAGTTGTGCCCAGGCTGGTTGCCTGCTTCATTTTCTTAATATCAGCAAGATTTCTGCGGCTTATATTTATAAACTCATCAATTCCAATAACCTGGTATTCATCAAATCCTATACGCAGAAAAGCAATACCACCATAAGGCGACTCTGGTGTGTTTTTTACTCCAATGCTCAGATAATCAAACGGCACATAAGGCTGCATGCTCCGAGCTATCTCTAACAGTTTTTGCTGCCATGTTAACGGTTTTGCTATGATACTTTTAAATAGCTCGTCTAACGTTTGTTCCTGCCTTAACTTTGATTCAATACTGTTTTGGTGACGATAAAAAGCAACATCAAGCGTAATGAGCAATTCCTTTTCGCGAAATGGTTTTACCAGAAAACCATAAGGTTGGGTAGTTTTAGCCTTCTCCAAAATGCTCTCCTGAAAATTGGCCGAAAGGTATACAAAAGCTATATTTTTAACAGTCAACTGTTTTGCCAGATCAATACCGTTTAAAGTACCCCTCAAAAAAATATCAAGTAATACCATTTCAGGACTTTGAGCTTCTATAATTTCTAAAGCCTCTTTAACAGAATCGGCAATACCGCAAACTTTATATCCCGCCCTGGTTAAAATTAGTTTAAGATCATATGCAACAAGTGACTCATCCTCAACTATCAATATTTTTCTGTCCATATTATGTATTAATTTTAAAATACCAGTGCCTTAGTTTGGGGCAACGAGACAGGCTAAGTCTATTTTGGTAATTGTATATAAATTATACACTTTAAAATTACGTTATAAACAGCTTTTAAACCATGTATTAATCAAGGATTTTATTGTACAAATTATATATGTATTAGTTATAAATTCAATATTTTAAAATATGATTCATATATAATCAATCTGTATCTTTTTTAATTCCCATTCTTTTCATCCTGGAGTTTAATGTGGTGGACGGAATACCAAGTATCTCTGCCGCGCCTCCTTTCCCTTTTACGCGGCCATTTGTCTTTTTTAACACCGCAATAATATAATCACGTTCGCTCTCTTCCAACGATTTTATTTTGGTAGCCGACAAAACCGGCTGTGAAATCGGTACGGCACTTTTAGGCAAAAATATATCCGTCAATATCTCGGTTGATGACATCAACACACTTCTTTCCATTACATGTTCCAGTTCCCGCACATTGCCTGGCCAATGGTAATTGGTCATGGTTCGCAAAACATGGTCATCAATATGGGTTATTTTTTTGCCAAACTTACGTGAGAATTTATCTGAGAAATAACCAGCAAGCATACTTATATCATCGGCTCGTTCTCTTAAAGCCGGAATCAGGATCGGAAAAACATTTAGCCTGTAATAAAGGTCGCTACGAAACTGGCCTTTGTCAACCTCCCTCTCCAATTCACGATTGGTTGCGGCAATTATGCGAACATCAACTTTAATTACTTCCTTGCCTCCAACCCGTTCAATTTCCTTTTCCTGGATAGCTCTTAACAGTTTAACCTGCAGTTCAAGGGATAGCTCACCAATTTCATCCAAAAACAGCGTTCCTTTGTTAGCCAGTTCAAATTTACCCAGGCGCCGTTCGGTTGCGCCTGTAAAACTCCCCCTTTCATGCCCAAATAATTCGCTTTCAATTAAATTTGCTGGAAGTGCCGCGCAATTTACCTTAATCATCAATTTATCTTTTCTTGGTGATGAATGATGTATTTCCCTTGCAATTAATTCCTTGCCCGTGCCTGTTTCGCCTAAAATTAAAACCGTACTATCTGTAACAGCTACTTTAGATACCATGTAAAACACTTCTCTTAATCCTTCGTTGGCACCAATTATCTGTCCATTGTTGTAATTCGTTTCAATTTGCTGTTGCAGATAACGTTTTTCTTCTTCCAGTCTCGCTTTATATTGGTTAATTTCTATAAACTGGTATTGAATTTTTTCATAAGCCCGTATGTTTGATAAGCCAATTGCAATTTGCGAACAAACCCCCAAGGCCATATTAAGCTGGAATTTATTAAAAGTATTTTTCTCGGGAAGCCAGATAAATACACCGCCAATGACATCATTTTTTTCTCGTAAGGCTATGGCAAGCATTTCGCGGGCGCCATTTTCATAAAAAAAGGAAATATACGATGGTACAGATTTTTGTTTTATCAATTCGTCCATATCCATTACTAAAGGGACTTTGGATGCTAATATCAACTCATAAACCCCATCTGCTATTGGGTATTTTTCGGTAGCTCTCTTTTCATAATCCTGATGGCTTTTAGTTTCATCACTAAGGTTTTGAAGGTAGGCGCTGTGGGTCTTTTTATCATCATTTAAAAATGAAATAACAATTTCCTTGTAATCAAATAACTTACCCAGGTTTTTATGTACAATATCAAGAAATTCATTTTTATTTCGACAGGACGTCATGTCGTTACTTACCGATAGCAGAAATGATTTTCCTTTTTCACTTTCAAGCATTTGTTCATTTGCCAGAATATTGGCTACTGCAATAGATGTGAGGCTGCTTACTTTATTAATAATATCTAAGGCCCTGCTATCAAAACCTCCCTTAATATCTGAAAATAAACAAAACAACCCCAGATAATCATCGCTGATAGTAAGTTTTACCGATAGCATTTCTCGAATACCGAGCGATAGATTCTTTTTAAGAAACACAGGCAAACGACCGGCAATATTTTCTGTCTCGAGATCAAATACCAACGGAATGGCCGACTCCAGAGCGTTTTTTATAATATTATTGTCGTTCCTTCTGAAGCTAAAGTTTTTAAATGATGCCATAAATCCATCATCGGTTGCAGCCTTTGAATCCGGATCTACCAAAAACAAGCTTACGTTATCCGTACTAAGTTCAACAATGCCTATTCCACAATGAGTGCAGTATAATACAGTTTTTAACCGCTCATTGATCGCTTTCATTAAATCTGCGCGGCCCCTTACTTTGGCTATGTCATTACTAAAATGTAGTAGAAAAGCATTCTCCCTTTCTTGATGGCACATTGATTCATAGAGTTCATCAATTTGCTGACTGGAAATACACTCCAGCTCCTCCTTCGTTTTTACGAAGCTACGAGCATTGGCCATATGCTTTAAAAAGCTATCCTTATCTGTAGTTTTTTGCATGGTATTGGCTGGTTGGCTCTTTATCAATCAGGTTAATTTTCAGGGAATAAAACTCACTGTAATAAAGGTACGATATTTCGTACTTTGTATGATAAAATCTGATATATCGTCTAAACAAGCTTTCCGCAAATGAAATAAATATCTGATAATCAACTATTTAAATAAAGGCACGAAATTAGTTTAGGACATACCGCATTCGTATCCTAAAATTAAACAGCCATGAAAAAAAGTGAAGACAATTCGGGACTACATTTTGAAACCCCACATGCTGATATATTATTCCACATTCAGACAGTAGCTACACTCAGTAGTAATTGCAATGATACCATTATGCCCTTGTGTAGTAATCATTATATATTACTTTGGATACCGGATGGCAATGGTTATTACTGGTTAAACAATCAAAAACAATATTTCAAAAACAACTTATTCCTTTCCTTAAAACCGGGCTCGCTTGATGAATTAAAATTGGGCGGAACCATGTTTGGCTATGCCATCTCGTTTACCGATGCATTTTTAGGAAAAGATTATGACCCAGGATCAGGGTATCGTTTTTTACCACAAATTTTCAGCTGTGTACAAGAAATAGGAATGGACAGGGAAACAGAAAAGGATCTGTTAGATATCACTGAAATTATGTTAAAAGAATATAATAATCACAACATGTACCGTACTGAGGTTTTAAAGCGTTTTTTTAAGATTTTCCTTATTTATTTATCCCGTCAGTTTACCTTGGTTTCTCCTGCACCCAAACGTTCACGTAACCAGGAAATAGTTCATAGCTTTGTAACCCTGCTTGATAAAAATTTCCGTTCGCATAAAATGGTTGCCAACTATGCAGATCAATTGGCTGTGACGCCCAATTACCTCAATGAGGTAGTAAAAAAAATAACAGGTCAGTCAGCCGGACATCACATCAGACAGCGGGTAGCTATGGAAGCCAGGCAACAAGCCGCTCATCCTGATAACTGTATGAAAAAAATTGCCTATGATTTAGGTTTTTGCGATATGGCGCACTTCAGTAAGTTTTTTAAAAATACTACCGGTATCAACTTTTCCGATTTTAAAAAGACTGAAACTATTTTCCAGCCTGGTATTTAAATATTATATCCTATTAATACCTGGGCATTTTGAATGATATTCTATGCAATAACATACAACTATTAATAGCCTTGTTGTCAGACATAAAGTTCAGTTCCCATTGTTTTTATAAACAACCCTCCTCCACCAATTGTGGCAGAGGAGGGTTGTTTATCGTCTAAATATTGATCCCTATGAAATAATTATTTAAAGGGCTATTGGTGTCTACTTATAATTGGGATTTTGAACCAGCACACCGCCGCTCTTATCAATTTCTGTTTGTGGCAGCGGCCAGCGATAAAACTTATCTTCAAAATGGTAATTGATCAGATCAGTTTTAACAGCATTGAGTACCGGACCGGCAATATGCCACCGTAACAGATCATAATGGCGAAGGCCTTCAAAAGCAAGCTCAACGCGACGTTCATGACGTATACGATCACGCATCTGTTCTTTAGTGTAACCTGATGGATATGGCGGCATACTTACGCGGGCACGCAGATCGGTCATGGCTTTATAAACAGTAGCATCCGGCCCTGCAAGTTCGTTTTGAGCTTCGGCATACATCAACATTACCTCCCCTAAACGTAAAATAACAGCATCCTGCTGGCTAAGGGTTGAGAAACCATAAGGCATATTATTAGGCTCCAAAAATTTAATGGTACCGTAGCCTGTAGGCCGCAGGTTTGATGGATGGTATACCTTGCCTGGCCCAAAGCTAACCGAGTCGGCATATACGGTTTTGCGCAATCTGGAATCCCGGTTGTTAAACTGATTTTTAGTATCTGTTAATGGCGATACACCATATGGCATACCATCTGTACATTCAAAAGCATCAACCATATTTTGTAATGGAGCACAGGCATCATAATCGCCATAGTACAAATCCCATTGTGCTGTATTATTCGGTGCCAGGAAGTTAATGGAGAAAATGATCTCGGTATTGTTTTTTTGAGTGGCATCCCTGAATATATCTTCAAAGTTAGCACTTAGTTTATACTGCCCCATGAGGTCCAGGCAAAGGTCACGTACCTGGGTCAATAGAGCAGGATCAGGCGTTCCATTATTTCCAAAAGCAGCAAATAACAGTACCCGCGCTTTTAATGCCTTTGCAGAAGATGATGCCGCATGGCCGCCGTTGGCATAGTAAGCAGCGGTATTCAAATTAGCAATACTGTAATCCAGATCGGTAGTGATTTGGGTGAGTACCTGGGCAGCAGCAACTTTAGGCTGTTTTTGATTTGATAGATCAAGAGGCTGTAGTACGAGGGGCACATCGCCATAAATGCTATATAACTGAAAATAGAAAAAAGCGCGAATAAATCTCACTTCTCCTTCATAAACTTTGCGCTGATTATCAGACACATCAGAACCTTTATAGTTAGCCAAATTTTTCAAAAACAAATTCACCCTACCAATACCGGTATAGCTATCATTGTAAATACCGGTTTCATAGCCACCGGTAGTGGGATTAAAGTTACCCTGAACAAAATCCTTTGAATTGCCTGAGTTAAATTGATTATACCCATTGTCTGTAAAGCAATCCCTGAAACCGATACCTACTGCAAATTCCTCGGGCTGCAGAGAAGAGTAAACCGCTGCAAGCGCCTGGTCAAAATCGCCTTTTGATTTATAAAACGTTGAGGTGGCAATCTGATCTAATGGGTTCAGATCAAGGGTCTTTTTACATGCACCCAAAAACAGTGATGTAATTAATATGATGGTTATTATAATTCGATTTTTCATGTGGTTAATTAAAAAGAAACATTTACACCAAACGAGTATATTTTATTTTGCGGATACTGCACCTGGTCACCGCTGCCATAACGTTCAGGATCAAGCCCTTTGAACTTGGTTATGGTTAGTAAATTATCGCCGGCAAAATAAACCCTCAGCTTGTTTATACCTATCTTCTTGGTCATCTGGGTTGGGAAGGTATAACCAAATACCAGATTTTTGAGTCTTGCATAGGAAGCATCCTGCAAGAAGTAAGAGGAGCGGCGACCGATCTTATCCGGGGCACTTTGACCAAAATAGATACGTGGCATGGTGGTTGAGGGATGTTCAGGTGTCCATGCATTTAACCAATCGGTAGTTGGTGAAGCTCCCTGTACAAACGGGATGGTACCCCAGCCAGATACGTATGATTTTACTCCATAAACGCCCTGCATCATGGCAGATAAGTCAAAACCCTTAAAGCTGGCCGACAGGTTAAATGAATAAGTTAATTTAGGATAAACGCCACCAATTATGGTTTTGTCATTTTGATCAATTTTACCATCCCCATTAACGTCTTTGTATTTCAAGTCGCCTGGCAGTGTAGAGTCAGAAAACTGTTTAGGGGAGTTAGCTACCTCTGCAGCAGACTGGAATATCCCGATAACCTGCAGCATATAGAACGAGTTCCAGGGCTGCCCGTTTTGGTTAATGGTATAATCGCCTATTTCCTGCTGGCCAAATTTCACCAGTTTGTTACGATTATGATCAACATTAACACCTAAGTTATAGGCAAAGCCGCTTAGGGCACCATCGCGTATGATGTTATTATAGGAAAGCCCAAGTTCAACACCACGATTATTAACCACACCATCATTTATGGAAGGTGCACTTAAACCCACCGCAGCTGTAACCTGAGCAGGCCTTAAAATATCAGATGTTGTTTTATTGTACCAATCGGCGGTTAATGTAAAGTTCTTGAAGATAGCAACATCCAAACCAATATCGGTCATGGTAGTGGTTTCCCACTTAATGGCCGGATTGTTCAGGCTTTGCTGTGCCACGCCTGTGGTAAGGGTTGAATTATCAAAAGAATAGCCGCCCGTGAAATTTAATAACGCCTGATATGGATAATTGACATTATAGCCGTTAATTACAACATTCTGATTCCCTAACTGGCCCCATGAACCTCTTAATTTAAAATTGTCCAGCCATTTTAAATTCATTGCTTTTACAAACGGTTCTTCGGTTGCTCTCCAACCACCAGAAAACGATGGAAATATTCCCCACTTGTTCTTACCTGCAAATTTCGAGCTTCCGTCATCGCGTATATTTCCCTCCAACAGGTAACGACCTTTATAATCATAATTCAAACGACCGAAATATGACATTAAAGCCCACTGGTTACCAGTACCACTGTTATTTTGTATATCCGAACCTCCGGCATTTAATTCATGCAAATCCAGGTCGGCAAAGTTTTTTCTGTAACCCTGCAGGTACTGATATTTACTTTGTTCTACACTGTATCCAATCTGCGCTTTTAAATTATGTCCGTGAAAATCATGTGCGTAATTTAAGTAGCTATATAAATTGGTATAAACCGTTTGTTCGTCCTGATCGGTTAAACCTTTACCAAGGTCCAATGAACTTTGCAGTTGATTGGTTTTAAAGTTGTATTCATCAAGAGTTGCTTTAAAATCCTTGTATTTATCCATATTAAAGTTCACCGCACCTTTAGTATACCAGGAAAAATCCTTGTTGAATTGAACTTCCAACCATCCTTGTGCGTTTACAGCGTAGTCATTAGTGATCCTGGTATAATTAGCATCCAGCACAGCTATTGGATTCTTATTATTATATTCAAAATCATAGGCTTTATAGGTATAACGACCACTACCATCAGTCAGATAAGGCCCATAAGTAGGCGCTTGCGACATGGCAGAAAGAAAAAGGTCCATCGAAGAACCATCCCATTGGCTTGCTGACGAAGGAGCACCGGCTACTGCATCTCTTGTACCTGATTTCAATAATACATTAGTACCAAATTTGATATGATCATTAACCTTAGAAGTTAGGTTGATACGGGCGTTATACCGTTTATAATCAAACCCTCTTTCAATACCTTCCTGATTAATATAACCCAATGATACATTATAGGTAGTTTTTTCATTACCGCCGCTAAAAGTCAAATTATGATTTTGTGTGGGAGCAGTTCTGAATATCAGGCTCAGCCAGTCTGTATTAGGGTAATGCAGTTTGTCTGTACTGTTACGGTAAAGATCTATCTGATCCTGGGGATAAAGAGAACCCGGATCTGTTGTTCCGCTATTAATACGTGCCTGGTTAAACAACTCCATGTATTGGGCTGAATTGGTTACCAGTTTAAACATTTTGGTGGGGCTGTAAAAACCTACATTACCATCATAGCTTACAGACATTTGTCCGGCTTTCCCTTGTTTAGTTGTTACCAAAACCACACCATTTGCCGCCCTTGAGCCATATATAGATGCAGAAGCCGCATCTTTCAATACCGAAACGTTGTCTATATCAGTTGGGTTAAGATCGCTAAAGCTGCCGGGAACACCATCAATTAGTACCAACGGATCTGAACCCGCGCCGCTAAATGTACTGTTACCGCGAATACGGATAGATACACTTTCGTTACCCGGCTCGCCAGAGCCTGTGTTTACCTGTACGCCAGGAGCCAAACCTTCCAACATAGATGCCGGATTCACTACTGGGCGTTTATTTAATGCTTCACCGGTAACAGTTGAAACAGCACCTGTTAAGTTTACCTTTTTCTGAGTACCGTAGCCCACTACTACAATCTCATTCAAGGCCGAGGTTTGTTCTTTAAGCACAACATCAATCTGGCCTTGATTGCCAACAACAATCTCTTGTGAATTAAAGCCCACGAAACTGAATACCAGCACTGCCCTACTATCACTTACAGATACTTTGTATCTACCGTTTAAATCGGTTTGGGCACCGGTATTGGAGCCTTTTATTTTTATGGTGACACCGGGCAGAGATACTCCCTTTTCGTCTCTGACCTGACCCGTAATTACAATATCCTGACGAGACTCAACTAAACGGGGCGTTACTACAATGGTATTGTTATTAACCACATAACTAAAAGGCTGATCTTTAAAACATTGTTTTAACACCTCTTCCAAATCTGTATTTTGGAGATGCACGTTTACAGGTATCGCCTTTTTCAGCATCTTGGCATTATAGAAAACGCTGAAGCCGCTTTGCTGATGAATATCCTGTAAAGTTTCGGCCAGAGAAGCATTGTTTTTGTCGAGACTGATCTTTTGTGCGAAGGAGGTTGCAGCGCTAACCTGCAGTATGGAAACCAAACACAAAAAGAATGACAATTTCATAATTAGAAATAATTTAGGTGGAATGCAGGGCAATTCCCTGCATTTGATTGCAGCAGATTTTTTATACATTTGAATGTTAGGTTAAATAATTGGTTATGAGAAATATGATCATTAATTGATACCTGACAGCTATTCAAAGCTTTATACCAGGGGCGGTGCGAACGCTCCTGGTTATAAACAGGCATTCATTATTTGTTAGCAAGGAAAACTTACTTCATAATGATAACCCTCCTTCCTTCAATTTTGTAATGAATAGAGCGGGTAAGCACCATAACATCTAGCAACTCATTTATATTTTTGTACTTGGATATAGTGCCGCCAAATTCATTTATTTTCACATCCTCATCCTGGTATTCCACATCAATATCGTACCAACGGGCTACTTGTTTCATAACTTCGGTTATGTTCAAATCACGGAATATAAAAAAGCCGTTTTTCCAGGCCATTACCTGTTGAATATCTGCCGGGCCTACTTTTATGGTAGCTCCTCCAATCATGGCTACTCCCTGCTGACCGGGCTGTAGCATTACCGTTGCATTGTTACTACTCATTTGTACCGAGCCTTCAAGCAACGTAGTAGTTAGCTTGTCATTATCAGTATAGGCATTTACATTAAAGTGCGTACCCAAAACCTGTACTCTGGTACCATTGGCTTGTACAACAAAAGGATGGTTTTTATTTTTGGCCACTTCAAAATAGGCTTCACCAGTTAACTCAACCAGCCGCTCCTTACCTGTAAAAGCTTGCGGAAATTTGAGGGACGAGGCCGCGTTAAGCCAAATTCTTGTCCCGTCTGCTAACACAACCTGATATTGCCCCCCTCTGGGCGTGGTAATGGTATTAAATTCAGGCGTTATAACCGATGTGTTGTTATCGGCTGAACCGGAAACATCATATACCAAAGTACCGTTAGCAATTTTATTAACCTTAACACCGGATCCGGTAGCCAGAGCTCCGCTTTGCGCATCATTTAAGACTATGTGTGAGCCATCGGCCAAGGTCAGATAGGCTTTATTACCACCTGGAACTATTGTCTTTTTATGGATATTTGTCAATTTAACATTAGCAATTTTTTGATTTTTTTTACCTGGCATAAAAAACACCCAAACAAACAGCGTCGCCAACAATATTGCAGCTACCTGCAACCACCTGTAATTGTTACTTTTTTTCTTCGTGATAGGAACCACCTTGCGGCTATCATTTAGGCGCTGCCATATACGATTTTGTACATCACTCTCTGTAACCTCATCATCATCCCAACTCTCATCAGCCAGCGTCATTTCATCGCGGTATGCATCCAGCTGCTTTTTTTCGGCAGCCGTGCATTGTCCGCTCATGTACTTTTCGTACAAGGCCAGGAATTCATTTTTGGTCATCATTGGCTTATAATTGATTGCGGGTTTATATTCTATTAGTGTAAATTCTGTACAGGCACACACATCCTTTTTTTATTTTTTTCTATTAGCTATTAATTATAGAATTATTTAGCGCACTTTTTCTAATTTTATCCAACCAGTTATATGCATAATTCCCCTATTAATGATCAAGAGTTATGGCTTGCCGTTCGCAATGATGGCGAACAGGCTTTTGCCATTCTTTTTGACCGCTATTGGCTAAGACTCTATAAAACTGCTTTGAGATATCTGAAAGACCGCGAGGCGAGCGAGGAAGTTGTACATGATGTGTTTCTGAATATCTGGAATAGAAGACATGAACTTGACATCCAATCATTCCCAAATTTCTTACTTACAGCTATCAGGTATCAGGTTTATAATCGGATGCGTGCAGTAAAATCACCAATTGTGCTGAATATTTCCGATTCAGAAATAAATGAATGGCTGGATCATAACAACGGCGAAAGCCGCATTAAAGATCAGGAGTTGCTGCAGGAACTGGGGCAGTATCTTGAACAATTACCCAAACGCTGCCAGGAAATATTTTACATGAGCCGCATAAATCAATTATCAAATCAGGAGATAGCTGGGCGGTTGGGAATTTCAAAACGAACAGTTGAAAACCAAATAACAATGGCGCTCAAGCATCTGCGTGTTTGCTTTAAATACATACATGTTATTCTTTCATTGTGCTACGTTTTTCGGAAGTAGCTACTTTCCAACTTAATCAATTCACACTACCAAACACTTGTAAGCAGATAGTATAAACCTTTTAAAGTTTCAATCATTATAGCATAATTTTAACTGATTGCCCTTCCTTGATGTGGTAGACTTTTTTTACCATCCCATCTTTTACATTTATTTGCAGTCTGCTTTTTGCTTCACGTATAATCTTTAAATCAAATACCTTTCCGAATGCGTTAATACTATTTAGAGCCATTTCATTCCAGCCATTTGGCAGCCGCGGTGTGCAGTCAAAACTTTTAAACCCGGTGGGTCTGATACCAAATAACCCTTCTATAAATATCCGGCAGTACAAGCCACTTTCTGCAGAAAGCTGTCTCTGGTTCCCCTCTGGAAAAGCTTCAACAGCGTAAGGCACATGTTCGCCCAAAAGCCTTCGGCGCGAATAATAATGTAAAAAGGTCATAGCCTGTTCTGTTGCGCCTGCTTGCAGCACGCCTCTAAGCGCATATAAAGTGGAACGATCCCAAAAAGTAACTTTGCCTGCCTGAGTTGCTAAACCATCGGCAGTCCATAGCTGTGGAGAAAACAGCGCATCAATAGTTCCTTTGCTCCGTTCATAAATACCCATGGCGAGCGGCATGCAAATCCAGGCACGCAAAACGTTATTGGTTTCGTAATATTTGTACGTATGAAAACCAGCTATATCTGCGCCAAAGTACTTCTCAATATTAGCTTTGAGCCGAACCGACTGCCCCGTATATTGATCTGTTTGCTGTTTGGGCAATTGTAATTGCCTGCTAAGCATAGCCGCGGATACCAGCGCATCGTAATACAAGCAATTAGTAGACAGGTTGGCCTTACCAGAAGGAAAACGCCCCTCCAACTCATCGCTTTTAGATTCTACCACCCCTTGTGCATTGATATGCCTGCGGCTATATTCTAAACACCAGGAAATAAGCGGCCACAGCACCTTTGCAGAATCCGCATTTCCATAGGTAAGCGCATATCTTGATGCGCCGTAAGCGATCATAGCCTGATCGCCACGGTCTCCGGCTCCCTTCCAAACGGTGTCACCTTCGGCTACAATAGAGCTTGGCAGCGGGTTATAATCTGTGTTCATATACCCGGCAAACAACCGGTAAGCATTCATTGCCGACAGATTTCCAATCCTATCGCCCGAAAAAGCAAAGTACGGGTTAATATATTCAGCCTGATCATTAGCCCAGATGGCTGCATAATAAGATAAACCGCCAGGACCATGCATATATCCTCCTTTTGTTTTAAAAATGCTTTCTGTAGCCCTGATCTTGGCGAAAGCGAACATAGCATTCAGTATACTATCGGGAGTTTGCAGTTGTAATGGCGACAGAATTTCGGTTAAACGATGCTCGCGGGCTTTTTCTTCCAGTTCCGGATAAACAGGCTGAAGTGATTGAGGATTATCTGTAGCCGAATAACAAACGGCAAATGTATATGATTGCCCCGGCTGTAACACTCGTCTGCCATCATTTACCGAGCGCATCATAACGGTATGCGGTGCTACCTTACTGCTCATGGTGTCGGTAGTTACCTCCCGCTTCAAATGTTCCATCGATATCGTTATCGGTTTAGCATTCACGTTGGTGAACTTATACGTTTCAATGGCCAGTGGCTTATCTGTAGATGGAAACAAGCTATGTTCTATTTTAACCGTTTTTGAACCACTTATCTGCTCCTTAATACGCATAATACCATGCTGACTGATACTCTTTGCCTGTACTGCAAAACCCTCTTTTGAAATATCCGGCCACAATAGTTCGTCATTTACATACATTCGTGGGAGTGCGTTATCATCAAAGGTGTAAGCAATATGGCTGCGTGTATCATCAGGAAGCATACGGAAAGTCGGAAAAACCACACTTCTACTAATATGGCAGATACCGGAGGTATCAACACTATAGTCCACCCATAAAGACACTTTCTCACCCGACATTTCAATATGGTCGGCATGGGGCAAGCGGCTATTAATATTCCAGGTAATACTGCCATCGGATTGCAAAATCCATCTATCATCCTGTTGTGGTAGATTTAGTTGTTGAGCATAAGTTAAGGGCAGCTGTATAAAAAAAACACATATAGTAAGGATAATTTGATGCGGATAAGATCTCATTAAAATGATTTTGTAGGATGTATTGATATTTATTTTTTCACGCGGATTTTTACCTGCAGGCCTGGTTTAACCATTGCCTCCACAAAAGAAATCCACTGCCCCTGGGTATCCCTTGCTCGCTTAATGGCAACCGGCTTATCATTAACATAAGCACGATGATAACTTCCGTAGAACATAGCTTTCCACCTGATTTGCTGTTTTCCAGTATTACCCAGCGATGATTCATGAGCATTTAAGTGATCAACATTGATCACCGTGTTGAGCAGCGGCAGGTTATTGATAGATGCATTACCGGCAACTGCTGTTTTATAAACAGTACTAATACTACGCGTGCGCGCATCTGGTGTAATACCCATTAGGCCTTGAACAATGCCTTCTATTACCCCAAAAGAAACTTCCGGATATTCCCTTCTTGCCGTTTTTTTATCAGATAGGTACAGGATAAAATCCCGGGCCTTATCCCAGGAGCCTTTGTTATAAAATATTAAAGGCAGGTAGGATGTATTTTCCACATTCCAGGTTTTGGAAATGAGGTGTGCCAATGTGCGTTTTACACGAGCGCTATCTTTCAGTGCATCAAACCAAAGCAAAAAAGTTTCACCCTCATCTTTTCCAAAATGGCCATCATTGCCGTAATAGGTGTAATATAATTGATCCTTTTCATCCCACCAATTAGCCTCCAGTTCCTGTCTGTATTTTTCAGCTTTAAGAACATATAAATCTGCTTCTTTTTGCCTGCCTTTTTCTTTTAATATAGCCGAATAGGTTAACAGCCCTCTATATAGTGCTGCTATAAGGTCTGCCCCGGTTTTTAAATTGGGTACCCCCTCCGAGTATGAAGGTAAACCGCGGCAGCGGTGAAAAGCATCGTTTTCATTAAAAGGAACTGGCGCGTTTGGATGAGCCGGTCTGGTTAACATGGAATCGGCTGATAGCACCCAACTACTGATATAATCTTTTACCGTTTTTTCCTGAAAATTTACAAATACAGGAGCGTTGATATAATGTTTGTCGCCTGTCCACAAATAAAGCCGCCAGCTGGCATATAGTACATCAAAATTCGCAGGAAGGTTATACCAGAACTCTCTGTCGTTCCTGTAGTCTTCAGGTGCCGGTTTACCCAACTTGTTCATCTCCCAATAGGAACACCAGTTTTTTGAAGCTGAAATATTATTGGCAAACAAGGTGAGCATATTCTGGTTTTCCTTATTTAAACCTAATATTTCGGCTCCTATACTTTGGTGCGATACATCGCGCATACAAAAAGCATCACGCGGAGGCAATGCCGATTCATACCATGGTCCTACCCGATCGGCGGGGTGCCCTTTGTAGTGTAAAGCCATGTCTTTAGCCCACACAAAAGCCTGTTCCATTTTTTTATCAGAGGAAGTAAAACTCACCCCCTTATCCTGAGCCGTCGCCGAAAAAGCAATAAAGGAAAGTATTACAACAGGAACAAATATTCTATATGTTAGGGAAACAATAGTAGTCATACTTGATTAATTAAATTGGTCTATTCTGGTCTATTTTATAAAAATAGATATTTTTATTTATTGTCCAAACTTTATTTTGCCAATACAAGCGGAGAAAACAAAATAAACATCAAAACCATGAGCAATAAGAGTATTCCACTATAGATATGCCGGTTTTTCCAGGGGTTCATATCTACTACGTTATTTAGCTTTTGCTGGTATGGCACTGGCATAGGGTAAAGTTTACCAATTGCCAACATGATTGCACAGGTTATTACAAATAATATGGCCAAAATGTGCAGAAAATGAATGTGCAAATCAAACACCAGCTGAGTAAGCGCATAGGTGATAATAAAAAACAGCAACCCTATTTTTGCAGCCACAGCGGGCACTCTTTTGGTTACGAAACCTATGAACATAATGGTAAAAATGGGCACATTGAAAAATCCGTTTACAATTTGCACATAGGTGTAAAAGCCATTTTTAACAAAGAAAATGAAAGGAGCAATAAACATGGCCGCCAGGCATATGATAATCTCAAATCTTTTAGCTGTTCTGATCATATCTTTTTCGGCAGTTGACCTGGAGCGTTTTTCCATCCAGGGTTTATAAATGTTTAGCACAAATAATGTGCTTGAGCTGTTCAGGCCTGCATTAAAAGTTGTAAGGGCAGCACCAAAAATAATAGCTGCTATATATCCCGCTATAAAAGGTGGCGATACCAGGCTGTCTAACTTTGGAAATACCTCGGCTGGGTTATCTAAATGTGTGAAAACATGCACTGCTATTAAACCCGGCACATTTAATAACAAGGGCGATATCAATTTACCAAAACAGGCTACAACTATACCCTTTTGGCTGCTTTTAAGATCCTTGGAAGCCAGCACCTGCTGAACAATATATTGTTCGGTACCCCAATAATATAAATTCACCAGCAGCATTCCAGTAAACAGGGTGCTAAAAGGGATTGGATCTGTAGCGGATCCTATGCTGTTTAAGTGCTCTTGGTGCTTATTCAATAATATATGCAGTCCCCGCATCAGGTTACCCTGTCCAAGATACCTCAGCCCGAATAAGGGTAACAAAAGCCCGCCGGCAAAAATACCCATGCCCAGTAAAGTATCAGAAACAGAAATAGCTTTTAAGCCTCCCAACAATGAGTAAAGACAGCCAATTGTCCCCATAACCCAGATTAATATCCATATAGTTGACCAGTAATCTGTATTCCAGATTTCCGAAAAATGAAACAACCCGTTAAAGGCAACCGCCCCGCTATATAAAACGGATGGTAATAAATTGATAATATAACTGATGAGAAAAATAAAAGAAACCAGTTTCCCTATACCCGGGCCATAACGAGCGGTCAGGTAATCGGGCGTGGTGGCTATACCCAGTTTAAGGTACATGGGCATTAAAAATTCCGAAACTATAAGCATAGCCAAAACTGAGGTTATTCCCCAGGCCATTACCGACATGTTATGGGTATAAGTGAGTTCGTTCTCACCAATAATAGTGGCAGTATTGATATTGGTAAATAACAAGCCTCCACCTACCAGCAAAAAACCCAGGCTACGATCGGCCAGGAACAGGCCATTCAAAGTATTGAGCTTACTTTTTCTTGATTTATACCAGGATACCAAGCCTACTATACCGGTAAAAAAAAGAAAGCTGGTTAAAATAAGCCAATTCACCCTTTTATGCTGTTAAGTTAAACTACTTAGAGTGTAGTACGTTCAAATAAGATCATCGGAACCGTTAAACTGATTTTTTCCTTATTCAATATTGCTTGCCCGGCCAGTTTCCCCATGTTTGAGAAATCGGCAGAAAATGTGGTGATACCGCTGATCTCCTTTGCCGGCTCATCATTGTGAGAAAGGACTCCGAGATCTTTTCCTGGCACCAGTTGCTGACTTTTACAGTCGCGCATGATCTGCCAGAGCGCAAAGTTGTCTAACGTAAAATAGACCTTTCCCTTTTCAACCGAACCTGGTGTGTATTCATTAACAATACGGCCTTTAATATTAAAATCTTTCAGAAACTTTTTAAACGACTTCACAATCTCTTTAGGATCGAGTGAGTTGGGTGAATGATAGAATATCATTTCATCAAACTTATTTATTTTGGGTGCCAGTTCTGAAAATATCCTGTAAGATGATTGGCCAAACTCCTGGGTGATGTGGTTAAAATCGCCCTCCAGCGGTTCATAACGGTCAAACATGAGGAACTTATTACGGGGAATGGTATCCAACAACTCCTGAGTTTTGGGATGAGGGATTGGAGCAATCACATACATGCCGTACTTTCCCTTGATCTGTGTAAGAATAGTTTCAAATATCTCTATGTCACCATGATGAAAATAGGGGTTTAAACGAATGTTCTGTCCCAGCTCATGGCGAAAATTGCGGTAAAATTGTTCTTCAAAAGTGTCCAGATTATACATGAGCAGGGCTACATTTAATACCTGTTCGGCATTGCTGTTGGCCACAAAATAGCCGTGCCTGTTTTTTGACTCTACTATACCCCTGCTAATTAAATCTCTATAACCCTTAATGATTGTTTCCCTGGAAAACCCCAGCTCTTTGATCACTTTATTTACTGATGGCAGCATTTCATCCTGCGCAATAACTTTTTCGTTAATGGCATTAATGATGCCTTGCACAAACCTGTCATGCTTTGAATAAGAAGGTATATCCGCCAGTTTTTTTATTTCTTGAAAAATTCTATCCATTGTACCAGTAGATTTTAGCCAAAGTAAGAAAAAACGCGGCAAGCCAGTTGCCCTTTTTCTTTATTGTTAGTCCGTTTATTTTCAATTCTCTGTTCTATCATCCTTTGTGTAGATTCTTTGAGCTTAAAATGAGCAGCCCGACTCTCTGCTTAAAAGAGAACCGGACTGTCTGAATTTAAATGTATTCTGTAATTGGACTTTAATTACAAAACACGTTTCTTTTTTCCATTAATACCCAATATTCTGCTTCAGACCTTTATTCAAATCTATCTCAGTTTGAGGAATTGGCCACAGGTAGTTTTTAGCCGGATCAAATACACGGGGTGTTCCCACTTTAATAGTTGTTCCCGGTGTTAAGGTGAGTGTACCACTGGCTTGATTAACACTGCCCAGTAAGCTGCCTGTTACCTGGCCATTCATAACCTGGTCACCAATTTGCCAGCGCTGTATATCAAACCAGCGAAGACCTTCAACTGCCAGTTCCACCCTTCTTTCCCGACGCAATAATGTGCGGAGGCTCGATTGATCATTGTACTTTGACTGGTCAACAACAGGCATATTTACATCTGACCTTCTACGTACAGAATTAATGTCATCATACACTGTAGCATCAATTAAGTTGCTTTCAATTTTGGCTTCGGCATCCATTAGTTTTATTTCAGCGTAACGTATCAGGATAACATCCATTCCTACCTGATCCAGATTAGGGAAGTCGGCTATTACAGGCGTATATTTACGTAAACCATATGCCGATGGGCTGCAATTGTTATCGCCCCAATGATCTAAAGTTTTCGGGTTGGTTGAGAGCGGATCGTAATAAAGCCCATAAGGTAATTTGCTGCTGTACTGCGCTCCAGGGTAAAAAACAGTTGCTGCAAGGCGCGGGTCCCTGTTTTGATAAGGTTGTGATGGGTTGTAACCCGATGCAGGGTCATCAATGGTTTTTCCGGCACTTGTTTCATAAGCATCTACAAGACTTTGTGTGGGGGCAATGGAATTATATCCTCCCAATGAGTTGATGGTCATATTTCTGGCCCATCCAAAGTTGTTATCACTCGCTTTAAACTGAACATCCAGTATTACTTCCTGATTATCGGCAAAAGGCTGGCGGAAAAGATCAATATAGCTTGGATATATGCTATAGTTAAAAGGCGGCGCCATCAGTTTTTGGCAGTCCGCAATACATTCCGGATACATTTTGTTAAACAATTCTATCCTTGCTTTTAAGGCAATAGCAGCTCCACGAGTAATACGCCCAATGTCCGAGCCGGAATAGCTAACAGGAAGATCAGGAGCAATGGCGTCAAGTTCTGTTATTATAAATTTAACTACATCTGTTTTTGATGATTGTGTTACCTTATTGGCAGCATCGGGTGTTAGGTTTTTTTGTACCAGCGGAACAGCCCCATACAATTGACTAAGCGTAAAATACTCGTAGGCTCTTAAAAAGCGGGCCTCACCTATTACCCTTGCTTTAAGTGCAGCATCCATATTGGTAGAGCCTACATTGTCTAAAAACCAGTTACAGGTTTGAATACAGCTATAGTTCCATTTTGAATATCCTGTGTTGGTTGGCGTAGCAATACCGGCCGAAAGCGCAAGCCAGTTCTCCCACGGAAACTGATCAAATGTATTATCGGAATTATTATCCGCAAAAACTCCATAATAGCCATTGTTGCTACCACCCCATTTTGAATAGCAGCCATTTAACGCAGCGATTACATCATTTGAGGATTTCCAAAGTACGGCATTGGTATAAGAATCTAAAGGAGCCCTGTTGAGGAAGTCTTTTTTGCAGCCCGATGATGCCAGCGAGGCTAAAATAACTAAGGTTATGAATAAATTTTTCATTGACGATTTTTTTAAGAATTAAAATGTTACCTCAATACCAACAGTATTTGTTTTAAGCTGCGGGTATGAGCCGTAAGCATTGTTGCCCGCACTTGTTTCAGGATCTACCCATTTGTAGAAGCTGGTAAACGTGAGGATATTTTGTCCGCTGTAATAGATTTTAACACCCCTTACACCCAATTTTTCGAGCGATTTACTTGGCAAGGTATAACTCACTAACAGGTTCTTCAGCCTTAAATAAGATGCATTCCTCACCCAAAAGGATGATACAAAACTCTGAGGGTTATTTTGCGTATAGGTTGACCATAAACGAGGGAAAGTAGCGGAGGTATTGGTTGGTGTCCAGGCATCAAGCAATGCGGTGGTTGGGTTACCAATGTTAGCCTGCTGCAATGAGCCCAATTCAAAACCCTGCACATAGTTTTTCACGCCCAGTGCTCCCTGGAAAAAGCCACTCACATTGAAACCTTTCCAACCTGCACCCAATGTAAAACCAAAAGTAGTTTTAGGGAAAGGAGAACCAAGATATACCCGGTCATTGCCATCAATAACACCATCGGGTTTACCATCCGGACCGCTGATGTCTTTGTACATCAGGTCGCCGGGAGCAATAACGCCACCACTTTGTTTAGCATGAGCATCTACCTGTTGTTGTGTTTGGAAGATACCTTCGGCCTGGTATCCGTAAAATGCCCTTATGGGTTCCCCTACTACCAGTCCACTTGAAATTGATCCCGTACCAGCCAGGTTTAATATTTTATTACTTATGAATGAAGCATTGATGGCGATGTTGTAAGACACGCTGCCAATTTTATCTCTGTATGCAGCTGCCAGCTCCCAGCCAGAATTACGTACTTCGCCGGCGTTTTGGTAAGGCGTGGTAAAGCCATAAACATTACTAGCGGGTAATTGCAGTAATATATCGCTGGTGTTTCTTATAAAATAATCGGCTGTAAAACTTAATTTGCTATTCAATATTTCCAGATCCATACCCACATCTTTAGTTGTTGTTTTTTCCCAGGTGATGGATGGATTGGCACCGTTATTCAGAGCAATACCAGGTGCAAGGGCTTGGTTAAATGAATAGTTTTGACCACTTGATATAACTGATATAGCCGGATATGGGCTGCCGGTATTCAAGCTGCTTAAACTAAATAAAGTTTGATTGCCTGTATTGGGCGTTATTAATGTCTGGTTACCTAACTTACCCCATGATGCCCGAAGTTTAAGCAGCGGAATGGCATTAGACAAAGAACTAAAAAATGCCTCTTTTGAAATATTCCAACCGGCAGAAAAGGATGGAAAAACACCCCATCGCTGCCCATTGGCAAACCGCGATGAACCATCATCACGAATATTTGCTTCCAATAAATACTTATCATCGTACGAATACCTTGCACGGCCAAAGTATGAAAGCAGGGCCAGTTGGTTGGCTGTACCACCATTTTGCTGCCCTAATGACGGTGCCGCGTTTATTTGTGATAAAGAGCTGTTAAGGAAATTTTGCCTGTAAGCATACAGATACTGATAGTTTGTAAGTTCCTGCGAGCTACCGGCCAATATATTAATACTGTGTTTACCAAAGTGCTTTTCATATTCCAGTAATGCCTGCAGGTTGTAATAGCTGTTAATCACATTTGCGTTGGCTAAGGAGCTCTGGCTAATAGTAGTTACAGCTACACTGGGATCCTTAGGGTCATAATAAGTATCCGCAGGTTTAAACTCCTGTGCAGGGTTTGCATTATACCTGTACGAGAACGAAGGTTTAAAATGAAGTCCTTTGACCAGCTCCCAATCCACACCTACATTGCCTGTAAAAAGAGTGTTCTGGTTATTGTTATAGCCCGGTGAATTAAGCCATGAAATAGGATTACCAAATGAGAGGTAATTGTAAACGCCGTTTTTGTATTGGTTTACAACAGTGCTGCTCATTGCGGCTGTTGTACCAATAATACCGCCTATATCACCACCACCTAAACCATCGGGCGCTTGAGTGGGTGCATATAAAAACGACAGGTTAGCATTAACGCTGAAGTTTTTAGTAATTGCAGAATTAAGATTAATACGGGTGGAATATCTTTTATAATTTGATTTTTCTATAATACCATCCTGTTGAAAATAACCCAGGGAAAAGGCGTACTGAGTTTTTTCATCTCCCCCACTGATATTCACCGCATGATTTTGCTGGAAGCCGCTCCCCTTATAAAGAAAGCCTTGCCAGTCGGTATTAGGGTGTGTATCCGGATCGGATTGGTTTTTAAACAGGGTGATATCGTTGGCCGTCCAGTAAGGAACCTGGCCTTCGTTTGCCAAAGCTTGGTTGTACAAAGTGGCAGCCTGCCAGGAAGGTAAAAAATCAGGCAGGTTAGAAGCTTTCTGTTTGCCTGCGTAAGCTGTATAATTTACCTGCATCTTGCCGCTTTTGCCCCGTTTTGTGGTAACCAGTATAACACCATTGGCCGCTCTGGAACCATATATGGCCGCCGAAGCAGCATCTTTCAAAACAGAAACAGACTGTACATCATTTGGGTTAACATCTGATAAACTACCAATGATTCCATCCACCACCACCATGGGGCTGCTATTATTCAATGTACCAATACCGCGAATGTTAATATCGCCCGATGTTCCGGGTTGCCCGCCTGTGGTGGTAACAGTGACCCCGGCCATGGTACCCTGCAGGGCATCGTTAAGGTTAGTGACCGGCCGGTCCTGGAGCTCTTTTGCCCCAACTGATGATACCGAACCTGTAAGGTTTGCCTTTTTTTGAGTGCCATAAGCTACCACCACTACTTCGTTCAGGTCTTTGGCTTTTTTATCCATTGTCAATACAACATTTCCGTCCCAACTGGCCGTAACCTTTATCGTCTTTTTCTCATACCCAATAAAAGAAAACACCAGCGTAGAATTGTCTGGTGCACTAATCTTGTAAAATCCATCAACATTGGTAACCGTACCCTGGGTGGTACCGGCAAGGCTCACGCTAACAGAAGGCATAGGCAAACCCTGCTCATCCCTAACTCGCCCCGAAATTGATTTTAGTTGCTGAGAAAAAACTTGTTGAACGCTAAGCAGCCAAACACAGCAAAGCATGGCAAGCCCCAGCTTTTTAGGTACTTCTCTTTTCATAATTTGATTTTGATTTTATTGGTCTATTCTGGTCTATTATTTAATAAAAGTAGTAACTTTTTGAATACAAACAAACTTTTTATAAAATAATTCTCTCTGAATAGTGTTGTTAATCACAACTTTGGTCGTTTATGAATAGAGGTAACTGAGAAAGTGACACGCACGAGAGTTAAATTCGCTAAAACAATATGTTATGGCTGATAAGGCCGGAATAGCTGTCTAATTAGCTATCCGAACGTCAGTTTTAAATAATAAGAAAAAGTGTCTATAGAATTATTCAATGCCGAAAAGGTTTACGCGGTATTCTCCAAGAGTAATTATAACGCCCGGAGGCATCCAATAACTCCAAAAAAGAAATAGCAACCTTCATTGTGGCGAACTACTGATTATCCCGAAAGAACATTGGCGCAGAATTATATTAAAGAAAGAAACAGTCCTGATAGTAGCAACATTCTGAGGCAATTCAAAAATGGCCCCTGTAAAAAAACTATATTAGAGTATAACATATAGTTCTTTTTATTAGCAAAAAATATCAACTTAAAAAATCTACGCTGTTTACTCCTTTAATCTTTTTCAATTCTGCAACCACGGTTATTACCCGCTCCTGCTGGGTAAATTGCTTTTGAATGGTAATCCTTATCTCGTCATTACCGTCACCAGTGGCAGCCAGGCCTATCTCTTTAAAGGGGATATTATTGCTGATCAAAACATTCTCTATTGAGGTAAAATCAGCTTTGTGCTGCTCCAACACTATCCGGATATTACGATACCTGTTTTTCTTGAAAAATTTATCTTCAACTGGTTTAAATACCGCCAGAATTATCAGAGCTATGAAAGTAGCGCTAACCGCTTCTATATATAAACCACCGCCTACAGCGAGGCCAATAGCCGCAACAGTCCACAAACCGGCAGCTGTAGTAAGGCCTTTTACTACCTCGTTCCGTAGAAAAAATATGGTTCCCGCGCCCAGAAAACCTATACCGCTCACTACCTGCGCCGCTACCCGCGAAGGATCAAGTGATATACCGGGCTTACCAACTACATCCTGAAAGCCATAGGCAGAAACCAGCATGATCAATGCCGAACCAAGACTAACCATCATGTGTGTTCTTAAACCGGCAGTCCAATGCCTGCGTTCACGCTCCCATCCTATTACACTGCCTAACAAAGCGGCTACAAGCAACCGCAAAAGCATATCATAAGTACTAATCATATACTAATTTAGGGAATAATTAAAACGTTTGTTCAATGCCGATTATCTTCTTCAAAACAATTAAACCCCTCTATTGTCTATTCATATAAATAAAACCATTTACGATGATCACCAGCGGCGTTACTTTCGGAATAAAAAAAGAAGATGGCACACATATTAATATAGCCATTGACCCGGCAGATATCAATATGAATGAGGCCAGTTCAACCAATGCCGGCACGTATAAATTATACCGGGATATTGACAGTCCAAAAACGTTTGACAAAGGTTACCTTGGCGCACTTTTTCTCGACGGTGCCAATGGTAGTTATCATTACTCTGGCGGTACGGAACTTACCGATTTCGAGCTGAAGCAGTTAGCTGAATTCATTCGTAACTATCAAGCTACCGGTAAGGAGTTTGATGATCATAAACGGGATATCAGCACCAAATAAGTTTTTCCGTAGGCTTATAAAATAGCCTTGCCTAATTCCAGCATATATTTTGCAATATAATCCTGCTTGGTTTTTGCTTTGTATTGCATGATATAACGCGGGTGCTCAAGCGCTACAATTTGTTTAAAGAATTTATTTTCGGCATTTAGCTTGCGTAAAAATGCTTCGTTTTTGCCTGTTCCAAAGCAATAGCAAATGTCTGTTTCAAAACCATTATCTATCTGTGTTTGTATATTTTCAATAATAAAGGGATATACCGCTTTCTGCAATTCGGGCATATCGTAATAGTTATAATTTACCTCCTTGCCCTTATTGCCGGTTATGGTAAATCCCAGAGGGCAAACAGAATGGATATAAAACTGCTCGTAAAACTCTCGTACTCCTCCAAAGGCATGTATCATTTCATAAACAAACGCAGAAGATGGCTCATGGGTCACGGGCCCGTTAAAAGGAATATCGCATTCACTTACTAATCGCTTAGGATCGGTAAAGGCAACACCGGTGGCACCCGAACCAAACCTGCCGGGATTAATACCCAATATTAAATGCCTTGGGTGACTGTTATTGTAGTATTTATTGTAGAACTGTGTGGAAACAGCTAACGCGGGGCCGCCATCTTTGTAAGGATTCATGATGCTTATACCACCTGGCAAAACACCGGTAAAATCAAGCTGCTGATTAAATGCAATTATCCTGCTGGCAAATGTATTCATAATGGCACTAACTTATTTAAAAAGAACGGCGGCAAAAAATAAATAAGCATGTTTTACTGCCCAGAGTAATATAATGTCATAATAGGCCCCTAAAAGTGTCGTATTCCCCCCTTTGCGATGCTGCTCAATCGGCGTAAATTTGATTGGGCAAAACAGATGAATACATCTGCAACCATCAGTAAATCAAATTAAAAACTTAAATTAAAACAAAAAATGATAACAATTAACCCTTATTTAAATTTTGCGGGAACCACCGAAGCCGCCTTTAATTTTTATAAATCTGTTTTTGGCGGCGAGTTTTTAACTGTGATACGCTACAAAGATATGGAAGCTGGCAAAACCGCTCCTGAAGACCAGGACAAGATAATGCATATGGCTCTTCCAGTTGGTAAAGGAAACATGCTGATGGCCACTGATATGATAGGCCACATGGCTACAACATTAGACCATGGCAACAGCCACGCCGTTTGTATCAATGGAGAAACAGTAGAGGAATCTGGCGATTTATTCAAGGCGCTTGCCGCCGGCGGAATAATCATGGTTCCGTTTGATAAATCAACCTGGGGAACTTATTTCGGAATGCTTACTGATAAATTTGGCATACAATGGATGATTGATTGCCCGGTAAAACAATAATAAATATAAACTCACAATCAACATGAAACCTAAAACCATCAAAATCACTTACTGGATATTAACTATTCTGTTTGCTCTGGCCATGCTGGCCGATAGCTATGGGGGTATAACCCAGCAACAGGCCGGAAAAGATGTATTACAGCACCTGGGTTACCCTATGTACGCACTCATTATTTTTGGAGTTGCCAAACTGTTGGGAGCCATTGCCATATTGCAAACAAAGTTTAACATTATAAAAGAGTGGGCGTATGCCGGCTTTGCCTTCAATTTTATTGGCGCCATAGCTTCAAGAGCCTTTGTGCATGATGAATTTAGTTTATTGATACCTCCCCTGGTTATGCTTGTTATCATGTTTGTAACCTACTATTTCTGGAAAAAACAAGATCAGTTAAACCATCAAACTAAAAACAATTAATATTAAAAATCTTATAATTATGAAAATTGCCGTAATTATTGTTCGCATCCTTGTTGGCCTGATGTTTCTGTTTTCGTCGGTTGTGGTGCTTTTTAAGCTTGTACCTCAGCCTGAACTAAAGGGACCGGTCAAGGTTTTTATGGATGGAATAAATGCATCTGTTTATCTGTTGCCCTTAATTAAAACAACCGAACTCATATGTGCCATAGCACTTATTACAGGCAGGTTTGTGACACTTGCGCTGGTAGTGTTATTCCCCATTATAATAAACATTGTTTTATTTCACGCTTTTTTAGGTCCGGAGAACCTTCCAACTGTAATTGCTTTACTTTTGGGTATTTTGTTCCTTGCCTATGCGCATCGCAAAAATTATGTAAGCCTGTTTACTGTAAAATAAATAAGAGTCAGCTATGGCTAACATTGTGTTTTAAACACGGTGTTAGCATTTTATATGAGATAAGAAGCTCCTTGGAGCTATTCTACCATATCAATAATAACTCAAAACAGGTTACTCCGGCAGGGTTTGATTTTCTACAAAAATGTCAAAACAAAAACTACATTTATTAATTTTTAATTAATAACACTTTATATTATGCTGGAAAATAACAAAGCGTTTAGTGGCTTTTCGGTTAATGATTTAACAAAAGCCAAGGAGTTTTACGGTCAAACACTGGGGCTTAATATTTATAATGATAAATTAATGCCTGACCTGTTAAACCTGGAGATTAACCAGAACAATGTGATTTTGATTTATCCCAAACCCAATCATGTTCCCGCTACTTTTACCATTCTTAACTTTCCTGTAAAAAGCGTCGAACAAACTGTTGATGAATTAACCAGCCTCGGCGTAAAATTTATTATTTACAACCAGGAAGAGTTTAAAACCAACGAAAAAGGCATATTGAAGAGCGACGGTAACGGGCCTACCATAGCCTGGTTTAATGACCCGGCTGGCAATATATTATCAATTATTGAGCAACACGATCAGTGATATTTCTTTCTGAGCAAACACTTAATTGCCTATTATTTAACATTACACATGTAAATTTATTCCCCAAGTGGGAATAAATTCCTCACATTAACTATCACAACAGTTATTAATTACTCATATATGGATACATAAAAACCCATATATTCACATTTTTTCCCCATTGAGGTGTGTATAAGTGTAAAATCCACCAAGATATCTTAAAAAGCAACATTAATTTACTTTCGGTATAATAATTGAATAATCCTATTCAAATGATTATTGATGTAAAATTTTTTATTGATAAAAAAAGCAAACATGTGAAGCCGTTTAAACGTATATGGTCTTAAAATTTGCTGAATTCAAAAAGAAACTAATTTAAACTTATACCAATCATTTTTAACAAGCTATAATTCACTTTATTAAATAGGTAATACCAAACTCAAAATGAAAAAAACCTTACTAATTGTTGATGACGATTTAAGCATATTAAAATTACTCAACTTTATTTTATCAAAAGATTATGAGGTAGTGGTTAAAAATAATGGTATAGATGCATTTAAATGGCTTGATGACGGTAATATGCCCGAGGTTATTATCGCCGATTTGCAAATGCCGTATTTTGATGGCCAATCCTTTGTTAAAAACGTTAAAATCAGCGGCTTTTATCGTGATATACCTGTAATGCTACTTTCGGCAGCACACGATCTTACTGAGCAGATCAGCAAAATGCCTATTAAAATTGATGCTTATATGCAAAAACCATTTAAGCCTAATGATTTAAAAACAGCAATTAATCAACTATTATAACTATGAACCATCATCAAACAGTAGGTTGGAATGAAAACCTTGGCTCAAACATCAGGGTAGCCTATGCGGGTCAGGAATTAAGGAATTTGGTTTCCACTGGTTTAGACAGCGGATTCAATATAATTTATAATAATTCTGTTGCAGAATTAAGTGAATACCTGGGTAATCAATCTATTTTAACCCTGCCTGATATTCTTCTGATTGAGATTGATCCGGAAGGAAAATATCTTTCATTTGTGCAGGAAGCTAAAAAGAGCTTTTTGCTTAATGGTCTAATCATAGTTTTACTTTCATCAAAAAACGACAAGTCTCTAAGGAGCCAAGCTGTTCAATTAAAAGTACATGACTTTTACAGCATGCCTTTTTCTACAGAAGACCTGCGTGAGCGGCTTAACTTTTTGGTTACATTTAAACTGATTAAACCTAAATTGCTTGAGCTTTCAAAAGAAGTTGACACAACTTATAAAATGCCGTTAGGAAAACGCATTATTGATGTTTTGATTTCTGGCTGCATGTTAATTACCCTTTCGCCACTATTTTTACTGATAGCCATTGCGATCAGGTTGGATTCAAAAGGCCCTGTTTTTTATAAGAGCAAAAGGGTTGGTACCGGATATAAAGTATTTAATTTTTACAAATTCAGATCGATGCGTACCGATGCAGATCAGTTGCTTGCAAAACTATCAACTGAAAACAATCAATATGCAGCTGAAGGCGGAACAAATAAAGCGGCCTTTGTGAAGATCAAGAATGATCCGCGTATCACAAAACTGGGTAATTTTTTACGTAACTCCAGCCTTGACGAATTACCTCAATTATTCAATATATTAATGGGCGACATGTCTGTTGTAGGTAATCGCCCGTTACCTGTTTATGAGGCCGAAATGTTAACCTCTAACGAGTGGTCTATGCGTTTTCTGGGCCCTGCAGGATTAACCGGTTTATGGCAGGTGAGCAAAAGAGGTAAAGAGGATATGTCTGAACGCGAAAGAAAGAAATTAGATAATTTTTACGCTCAAAATTATTCAATCTGGTTGGATCTTAGAATTATCATAGGAACAGTTCCAGCTTTATTCCAAAAAGAAAAAGTTTAATATACCAATAACCCGTTAATTGATTTTTATTAATTAACGGGTTATTTTTTATTCAGATTAGCACCAACTCCAGGAATTTTAGATTTGAAATTAAGCAGGTCTGTAACAACCATATTTGGCCGGGCTTTATAAATATTATTAGTGTTCTTCACTATTCTCTCTCCCCCTTCATAATTTATCATATCGGTTATAGGATAGCCATTAGCTTTGTAAAGATTGGCACCTAAATTATTGTAATAAGTTAAATTCCCTCCGGTAACATACAGATCAAGCATTTGTGCATCTATAATTGGTGCGGTTACATGTGTACCTAAACTTACCGCAGTATTATTATAAACAAAAGCATCGGCTGGTAAAAAGCTATCAGAGCCTAAAATACCACTGTTAGCCTGCAATTCAAATGCAGAATATTTTACAATGTTATAATCAATGTTATCGTGTACCCTAACTGATTGCCTTCCTTTATGTGAGTATAACCAGAATCTGGCCATTTGCCCCTGGCTGTTGGTCACTTTATTGCCAATAAAAGAACCATTGCCGCACAACCAAAATATGCCGTTGTGGTTATTATTGGCGCTATTTATATTGTCTACTACATTTTCCTGAACAAGATAGTTTTCACCGGAACCCAAATAACAAACCGTTGAACCAGATGGAGAATTTTTGAATGAACAATTTTTCATAACAAATCCCCTGATCACACCTCGTAACCCTTGTTTATCAAATCCACCGGGAGCGTTGAACAAATAAGCATGATCTGCGGCGTTATTGGAGTGTATATTGATGAGCTGCAGATCATCAATATAAGTATCCGAATCATTCGGGTTATAATGCACGTCAGACCATCCTTCAACAGAAATCTGATACAGCTTACAGTCTTCCGTCTTGAAATTTTTCAACACCAACCCTTTGATCTTCCCCTTTAGAGAAATGCTGATATCTGAGCATTTGAAGGTTACCCCATTTTGAAAATCAAACGTGCAATTTACGGCCCCGTTAATAGTTACGCGCGAGGTGATAGTACCGGGACTAATTTTGTAATAAGTATTCTCTGCCTTAAATATATTATGCAGCTCGCTTATACTAATTTCTTTAATGCGCTGTCCTTGAACTTTGTCCTTATCCTGATCATTTAGCAGATGATTTGCAGTATAGGCTTTGTTTGTTTTATGAGAGGGGCCAACGTTATTTTTATTTCCGGCAGCAACTATGTAAAAAACAGAAATTGCTATTAAAATTAACTTATTCATAGTATAGATTGCATATGGGGTTCACGTTTATACCAGCCTTTGTACTAAATTATTACTTTGCAATTTTTGCAGACAACATAGTACGAACACGAGCTAAAACCAACATAATCTCCTTGTAACCAACTACATATATATCCCAAAAGTTAAACTTATAAAATTTATTTAAAGGATAATAAGATATAATTATGGCTGCCAAAACAGGAAAAAGGTTTACTATCACTACAATATAAATTGACTTATATAGTGTTAGCCCAATATAATCGCAAAGTAAATTTATAGTCAGCATAACAAGTATCTTGTAAAAGTTGATCTTGGGTTTATGTATCACATCCAATACCACGGCAAAAAAACGATCGGCAGGATAAAGTATTGCTATGGTCATGAAAATCCTGAACAGGTTTGGAGCTTCCGTATGGTAATATTTTGCACCACCAATAAGACCTATAATAGGTTCGGCAAATATTATACATAATAATGTTACAGCAAAGATGGCGATTGATAACATCCCGATCATCTTTTTCATCATGTATGCCATGTCATCATATAACTTGTTGTTATAATAACCCGAAAAACCGGGCAAGCTCGATGCAACAAAACTTGCAATTGGGATCTCGATGATCTGCAATAGGCGCCCACCCAAATTGTAAACCGCAAGTGCGGCAGGCCCCAGGAAAAAATTAATGAAAAACACATCCGTTACTTTAAAAAAGTTGGAGCTAACGGTAGTGCCCATGCTGTACTTGCCAAAATGGTAAATTTCTAATATATAACTTTTTGAAGCATCTTTAATAGTTTCTACCCTTGTCCAGTTAAACAAAATAGCTGTTAAACCAGCAGCAATATTGCCGGCTATATAACAATAAATAACAGAGGTTAGAGTTGCTTTATGCAAAACTGCAAGTACAATTACAGCCCCGGTAAATAAAACCTGATTAATGAGCTTAAGCCACAGCAGCCTGTCGAACCGTTTATCGCCTTGAACTATCAGATTTGACATGTATGACGGGAGTGTTGCTATGGTTATGATGAAAAAATATTTTAAGAATATTAGCATTTCCTGATCTTGCTTAAAAGAAAACCAGAAAAAAGCCAAAACATTTACAATAAGCAGCGCCCCGGTAATGGCTAAGGCCAAGCACCATGCCGAGCCTATTATCACTTTACCCTGTTCCTGATCTGTACCTGTATAAAACTTAATAAATGAATTATTTAAAAAGCCGGTTTTGAATGTATCAATCAGTGTAACTATGGTTATAAAAAAAATATAAACACCTATATCTTTTACCGAAAGGTAGCGGTATAAAATAGTGACGGTTAACAGCCCGAAAACTGCTATTACACCGTTTCCCATCAAAGATTGAAAATGAATATTTTTAAAAGGTGCTAATAGTTTTTTTACAGATGGCATGTATCTTTATTATAATTTTTGTTACGCGAGAGCCGGACCTAAGTTAGCCCGTTGCGTTTATATATTATTTTTTTTTAATTCACTTACCGCATAATCGCAGGCCCTTGCAGTAAGGGCCATATAAGTAAGTGATGGATTTTGACAGCCTGACGAAGTCATACAACTACCATCGGTAACAAAAACATTTTTTACGCTGTGAATTTGATTGTGGCCGTTAAGTACCGAAGTTTTGGGATCCCTACCCATTCGTGCTGTACCCATTTCATGAACAGTTGTACCACCAGGGTAAGCATAATTAAATATATCGATATCCTTAAAACCGGCAGCTTCCAACATTTCGCCTGATGTTTTTTGAATATCATCCATCATTTTACTCTCATTTTCTTTAAATGAAAAGTCAATAGCTATTTGAGGCAATCCCCAGTTGTCCTTTTTATCATATTGCAGGGTGATCTTATTTTCATGATATGGCAAACACTCACCCCAACCGGCCATCCAAACAGTCCATGGCCCAGGTGTAGTTATCTTAGTTTTAAAATCATTTCCAAACCCTTTACTATCCATCATGTCTGGCCATTCTGATCTTTCACCATGCCCCTGAATGTTATAACCTCTTGAAAATCCTAATTTTTTGTCTGGTTTTAAATTCCTGAATCTGGGTATCAAAAAGCCACAAGGCCTCCTTCCCTTATAATATGAATCCTGAAAGCCCGGGTGTGCCCCGGATGCGCCTGAAGATGAATGGTGATCCATTAAATTATGTCCGAGCTCACCACTATCATTCCCTAAACCGTCAGGAAACCTGTTTGACTTTGAATTTAACATTAAGCCTGTACTATTAATGGCAGACGCATTAATGAAAACTATTTTAGCAAAGTACTCATAGGTTTCTTTGGTTTGCTGATCAATAACACGTACACCAGTGGCTTTTTGTGTATGCTCATCATATATAATTTCAGAAACTATTGAAAATGGCCTTAAAGTTAGGTTCCCGGTTTGAAAAGCAGCTGGGATGGTGGAACTATTACTGCTAAAATAACCGCCAAAGGGACATCCCCTGGTACATAAGTTACGATTTTGGCATGGCCCGCGTGAGTCCCAAACCTGTGATAGATTGGCTACCCTTGCGATGGTCAACAAACGATCAGGCGTTTTCCGTAACGAATCGGCTAAGTGATTTTCAATGCAATTTAATTCCATTGGTGGCAAAAACATACCGTCAGGCAGTTGTGTCAACCCCTCCTGCTTTCCGCTAACCCCAATAAATTTTTCTACGTAACTATACCATGGTTCAATATCTTTATACCGGATGGGCCAGTCTACAGCAACTCCATCTTTTAAGTTGGCCTCAAAATCAAGATCGCTTAGCCTGTAACATTGCCTTCCCCAGATTAGCGACCTACCGCCAACCTGATATCCTCTTAGCCAGTTAAATGGTTTGTCCTGAATATAGGGGTGCTCAGTATCATTAACAAAAAAATGCTGGTTCCCGGCATTCATCATCTGCGATTGGATAGGGCTCTTTTGTATTTCTTTTTCAGTAAGACTTAAACCGAACTCAAAATCCCAGGGATTTAACATCGCTGTGGGATAATCTTTTATATGTTCTACATTTCGGCCGCGTTCCAATAATAAGGTTTTCAGCCCCTTTTTACAAAGCTCCATCGCTGCCCAGCCTCCGCTTATTCCCGAACCAACTACAATAGCGTCATAACTGACATTTTTTTTAGCATCGCCTATTATATTCATATAGCTATTTAGTTGCCCAGGATTTTTGGCCGGGTGTTAAAGGAATACAAGATTGAAAGTGTACCGGTATAAGTTCATAGGCAAGGCCCTTTGTAGCCCCTATTTGTGAAGTGCAATATCCCTGAACCGTTAACATTTTTAAGGTTACGATAAAAGGAAGCCCTATAAATTTATTCTCAATTCTATGTAAAATATTAAAACCGGAATTAGATTTTTTCTCAAAATGATCAAGCGTAGCCAGCCGCTCGGCACTGTTACATTCTATAAATGAGTGATTATATTTATCGTATGCATGTTGCTGCAAATCATCCAAGCCTTGTAAAAATATATTCTGTGTTCTGTTATCGGTACAAGACATCAGCATTTTTATAATAAACCCTCCTACCTTTGCATCTTTTGCTCCGGGGGTAGTTGTTCTTGGAATAATAGTTTCGGTAAGTTCGTCAATCAAAGTGGTATATGGCTTAAAAGCGTCGGGCTTAACATTTTTATTTATGGATACCCACTTAAAAATTGGGTATGACGTGAGGCCTAAAACGCCGGCAAGTAAAACATTTTTAGTAAATCTCCTTCTATCCATAACTTTTCATATAAACTAAACAATGTTACCCTGATCAGTAACTAACTGAACACGGGGAATACTTATTTACTCAAGTTTGCATAAACCTTTTCTACTTCCTGTGCCATTTTCAACAGATTAAAATCACGGTTTATTGCGATTCCCGCATTTTGTCCTAACTTTTCCCTAAGTATTTTATCTGCTGCCAGTGTTTTAAAAGCTTCGGATAATAATTCAGGAGATTTTACAGGCACCAATACGCCGGTAACTCCATCCTGTACCAGCTCTTTGTTTGCATCAATATCAGTAGCAATAATTGCTTTATGCATTGCCATGGCTTCCAATATACCTATAGGTAATCCCTCCCATAGTGATGGTAAACAATAAATGTCAATAGCATTTAAAATATTCGGAATATCTTGTCTGAAATTTAAGAACGTAATTTGATCTGAGAGTCCTAATTTCTCTGCCAAACTCCTTGCCTGATCACCCAGATCGCCATCGCCAACAATCAGGAATTTAATTTTCTTATGATCTTTTAAAAGTGCTATTGCATTGATAAGTGTAAACGGATCTTTTTGCTTCGTTATCCTGGCAATATACCCCACCAGTACCTCATCATCTTTTATCCCTAACTCAGCTCTTAAATCGCCGTATTTAGCATTTACGTTAAACCTATCCTGATTTACCGCATTTTTAATTACCAGTGCTTTTTTAATAGGGAAATAACTTTTGCCTTCACTTAAATTACTGTCTGAAACACAAATAGCCACTGATGAATTTTTAACCAAAAACCTTTCGCCTAAAATTCTCAAATTTCTAACAATCACGTTTTGATCTTTATGGAATGACCAACCGTGTACTGTATAAACAATCGGTATAGCTAATTCTTTTGCACTTTTATACGTATTTGAATTAGCACGTGTTCCGTGGGCATGAACTATATCTATTTTCTCGTCTTCCAGAACTTTTTTAACCTCGGCGTTCTTACTTGAATCAAAGGCCTTTTCGGTATGTATCACATACGTTTTAATGCCCAGGCTTTTCATTTTATCAACCATGGGGCCATCAGTAAATGAAAGCACAACCGATTCAAAACGATCATTGTTCAAGGTGCTTACCAGATCAAGTACATGAGTTTCTCCACCACCAATTTTCCCCTGGCGTATTGTTTGTAATATCTTTATTTTTTTTGATGACATATTTTCGGCCTTAACAATAGGGTGATGGCTATTTTTGTTCTTTTAACTCGTCGATAGACAGATCCTGATCGTGTTTTGTTGCTACTGATAATTTATTGGCTTTAAACACCTTGGTTAATGCAAGCACCTGATAAAAAAAGAATTTAGGGATACTTTTAAGTGATCTCATTATTCGCTGATCTGCCTTGAAATAGGATAATGAGTAATAAAATATATATATAAAGCATACCCCTGCTGCAACCCATGGTATTGAAAGCAGCGGACTAAAGATCAAGTTGAAAACAAAGGCCATGGCCGATAATATAATCATGATGAAAAGTGGCGGCCGCATTAGCATAAGGCTAAACAGAAACTGGTTCCAGTTAAAGTTTATGATGCTTTTTGCGAACAGACCTAAACCCAAACCAAAAAATTTGAACCAGGTGTTTATCCAGCGTGCACGTTGTTTAACTAATTGTTCCGATTTGGCGGTCTTTTCATCATATACAATAGCTTTTTGTGAAAAAGCTATTGTCAGCTTTCTTTTAAGCAATTCATATTGTAAAATTTTATCAAAACCAGCACCGGAAAACTGCATGCTTTCCATACAATCGCGATATAGTTTTACGTCAAATGCCATACCCGACCCTGCTAATGACGCAGATGATCCGGCGTTGAATAGCAGCTCCCTATCTATATACCTGTAATAGATATCGCCTGCAGCATCAAGACAAGCATAATTTGAATTTAGGTTTTTGGCTTCCCTCACACCCTGAACAGCCTGATAACCCTGAAAAAACATTCTGTTAAGTTCCGTCAAATAATCCTGATGAACCAAATTATCACTATCAATAATTGTAAGTTTTTCATGGGGCCTTTTAAAGCGTTCAATTGCATAAAAATGCGATTTGGTATTACTTGCAAGCACTGTTTCTGGTCGTAGCACTATAACCCTGTCATCAAAAAACTTCAGGTTTGATATATCGCAATTATCTGCCACGATGTAAATCAGGTAGTTGCTGTAATTTAGGTGTAGAATAGAGGCTACCACGCCACGCAGCAAATCGGTTTGCTCATATGCCGTAACAATGATCCCGAAATCAGCTTCCTGCAACTGCGGCGAGTAGGTATCGTTCTTCTTGTTGTTAACCTTACCGATCAAAAACAAAAAGAAAGGCATTAATAAATGTATCAGAATATATATTTCAAGAATGTATATAACTATCAGCAGAAACGACATATAAATATTTTAAATTGATGAATTAAATTAATTAGCCTTTGTTCCGTTAAGTTCAAGAATAATTTTATCTGACATTAATTTCACTGAGGTATCCCAGGTATGCTGAAAAGCAAAATTCTTTCTTTCATTAATAACCTCTGTGTTGTTATCTTTTAGGGCATTCTTAATATGCAAAACATACCCTCTGCTATCATCCGCCAGGTAAACATGATCTTTAAAAATGCTCATGGCTTTTGTATTTGAAGCCACCACCGGCTTACCCAGGGCAAGGTATTCATCAATTTTGCGCGGATAGTTACCTATAGTAAGCTCATTGATGACCTGAGGGTTTATACATACATCAAAACTGTTTATATATTGGGCAAGCATTTCTAATGGTTTCTGACCCAGGAAAATCACATTGCTAATTTGATGGAGCTTGCTCGCTTTAAAATTATCGTCCTCGGGGCCTATTAAAACTATGTTGTGATCCGGCATTGCCAGGGCAATATCTGCAATGATATCTATAGATAACCGCTGGCTGTTCAAAGCTCCAACGTAACCTATTTTGGGTCCGTTTATACCTTTGATATCCTCAGGAAATTCGTTACTTACATCCTGAAACAGATCAAAATCACATCCCTGACCAACATCAAATGAGTTAGAATTATATTTACGGCAATAGTCTTCTAAATAGGCCGAGTTACTAAAACATAAATCGGCCTTTTTTATCAATAGAGGCTCAAATTTCTCGCCATGTTTTTTCCAGTACTCCACAGCAATGATATAATCCCGGGAATAATAAACGCTTAGTTCGGGTCTTAAAAACTCCTTTAAAAAAAAGCCCTTGTAAATTTCGCTATCGTTAAAAAGAATAAAGTTCTTGATATTCAACCTCCCGAAGGCCCTCTTTATAGATTTAGATAGCCTGTAATTGTTGACCCTATTGATCAGGTTAAATATAAAATCGTTATTGATCCAATTGATAGACTCAACCATACAATCAGGATAGTAGGTCCATAAATTATCTTTTATCTTGATCAACCCATCTTCCTTTTTACGAATAACGTTTAAACGCTTTTGAGTTTTAGGATCGTCATTATTTTTTACGTGTGTTATTCTATCCAATGGCGAATTGATATATAATACTCTGTTGGTTTTGCTAAATTCCAGAGCAATATTTTTACAATTACTTCCAATTTCAGTATCCCAGGGCTGCTGACCTATTATTACAATGTCATTGTTAAACTGAACTTTTTTATCCGCCATATAAGGATTAATAGTATTAATTTGATTTTAACTTTATCCCGTGCTTGCCACAGGTTGTTTTAAGTTACTTAGTTGCATTTTTCCCATAGTTCAGTAACGGGGTTGTATTTTTTTACAACCTTAGCCGGATTGCCAATTGCTACTGAAAACTCGGGTATATCTTTTGTTACAACACTTCCTGCTCCTATAACACTATGTTTGCCTATAGTTACTCCGGGGGTAATTACAGCATTTGCCCCTATCCAAACATCATCAGCTATAATTATTTGCTTACAAATTTCCTTTTGCTGTCTGGGAGAAATTGTAACATCCTGATAGCCATGATTCAAGCCAGAGATCACAATATTTTGAGCAAGCATAACTTCGTTTCCGATGCTTACAGGACCAATAATCACATTTCCCATCCCAACAATACTTTGCTTGCCTATAGTTACATCACCCACTCCATTGTTTACGGTAGCAAAAGATTCAATTACCGATTGCTCCCCCATCTCAAATTTGTTATATGGGAACACATCCATTCTGGCACTTCTCCTAATAATTGTATTTTTCCCCTTTTTATGAAAAAATGGATTTACAAAGGCCCTGATCCAAAACCTTGGCCGATGCTCATATTTGGGTATCAGTAATCCATGAGCTATTTTTTTTAATGCGGGATTAGCCTTTATATGTGAAACAAGCGACATGATCAATATTATTAACTATAGTTTATTTCTCTTTAAACCATTCACAAATCCTAAAACAAAACAAACTAAAGCCGGTATGGCAAAAATTTCAAACGGCATCTTGCTAACTTTTTTAATTAATCTATTACCCTTTATTGCGAGTTAAACTCTTTGAACTGCATTTTTATTTGGCCATGTTTTAAGCAGGTTTAACTTTGTTTACAACCCAGCCAATAAATCCCTGGTGCTCTTTTAAATAACGTAAAAGGTTTTTCTCTTTATCTGTTATTGTTTTCCCAGCCTCAAATACAGCAATATTTTTTTCAGTAAACTGTAACCACTCTTTTGCAACATTTGCTTCCTGCAGGCTATTTATATCAACTATAACAATGTCAAATTCCTTTTTTAACATTTTAAAGCCAGCCCTTAGGTTATCCGAACTCTGAATTTCTAATAATGATGTATTATTGTCAGTTTTGTTAACTACGGTAATCAGGTCATCAGCCTGAAACTCTCTTTTTTCAAGAAAAGTCACAAAGTTGTTTCTGACCATTAATTCTTTTACGTTATTGCTTTCAATAAGTTCGTTCTCTCCCCCAACAAGTAAAACTCTTTTTCCGGTCATGGCAAAAGCATAAGCCAGGCTCGATGAAACAAATGATTTCCCCTCACCAGCCATTATACTGGTTATTCCAATAATCTTGGTGTCATCATGTTCAATACTGTTTGAAACCTCAAGGCGCAAAGAACGAAGCGAGTTTTTAAATGGTGCATTATCTGCACCTGATTCATTCCAAACGCTTTTTATTGTTTTGCCACTGAACGGAATAAGATTTATACTGCCCAGCACCGGATAGTTGGTAGCTTTAACCAACTGATCGGCATTGTTTATGCTATTATCCAGGAAGAATAAAACTACAACTGCTATGAAACATAAAAAAAAGCTGGCTATACCTGATAATGCAAGGAAAAGCCATTTTTTAGATGGTTCTGGCTTACCAATAAGCCCAAGTTGCGAAATATTCAATTTTGGGCCTATATACTGCGTTGTTTTGGTTTGATTATATTGATCTAAAGCAGCCATATAATCTTTTGTAGCCGCTTCAGCATCTCTTTCGTAATTCTGAATACCAGCATCAAAAGGAACCATACTGTTATATTGAGCTTTTACCTGAGCCAACTCTTTATTAATAGAATTGATACTTCCCTTAGCCTGATCTAATGCTATTTGTAAGGTTGTGCGTTGGGTAATTAAGCTTTGCTTGTTTGCCCGTGGGTCAACCGGATTATTGTCTGATATTCTGGAAGTCTTTATATTTAACAGACTTGATAAAGAATCAACCCGCTTTTTGTCGGCCGCTTTAAAATTGCCATCAACATACCTGTTATTAGCGATAGTTAGCTGGCGATTTAAATCAATGATCTCCCGGTTTTCAGCAACCGTATTACTACCCAGGTATGGGTCTTTCCCATTCAATTTCTGATCTATGGCAGCTATAGCCGCCTGATTTGCCTGAATTTCCCTTAAAGCCTGTGACTTCCTGTCTTCGGCGGCAGAAATTTGTGTAAACGCAATTTCAGACTGCTTATCAAGATTGATTACTCCGTTTGACGATTTAAACTGTTTTAATGCAGCATTTTTTTCATTCATCACCTCTTGCTTTTTCTTCAGCAGCGAGTCGAGCAATGAAATGGAAGTATATTGATTTGATTGTACGTCTCGTGTATAGTTATCAATAAAGTCAGTAGTTAGGGTATTAACAACAAATACAGATAAAGCAGGGTTTTCTGATGTATACCCCACGCTTATGAAATCGCTGTTATCCGGACGCTCAATACTAAGTTCTTTATTGATGGAAGTTTGATCATACCCCATTGAAGATACCAGATCATATAAGTTATTATTCCCTGTATCTGAAAGCGCCAGGATTTCTCTGTTTAACAACTTCTCTTTAAACTGAGTTATGGCTTGAGTTCTTTGTGTTGTTGACAAAGAATCCATCATTTTTGAATACTTTTTAAATGGTTTTTGTGGGTTTTCAAGATCATGGATGATCAAATTATAAGAAAGCATACTCAAAACTTTCTTTAATTTTATCTTCTCAATAATATTTGAAAACTGTTGGCTTATTTTAAAATAATCCATGTTTTGTTCAGTTGCAATTTGTTTTGACTGATCAACTAAACCTGTAGATATTAAAGCCTCAGAACTGTAAACCCTGGCTAAGTCTTTAACTTTAAAAAATGTGGCAACCAATGTAAGTAATGGCACAACAATAATCAGCCATTTATATTTTTTGAGATAGTCTTTTAAATCCATTCAAATGTTTATTAATATCTTATTTTATTTCTGATAAATGCTTACCGATTATTTCTTCTAAAGCGTCTTTAGCCGTAAGAAAATTTACTTCTGACTGAATTTTGGCAGTGTTTGCTGTTACCAGGTTTATTCTTGATTGATTGTATACATCTAATGTAATTTCACCCTTTTCAAACTTGTGCAGCAAGTTGTCAGCTACGTTTTTGTTATCTTGAACGCTTTGTGTATTAATTTTTAGCTGGGTTAACTGTTGTATGTAACTATAATAGCGCTTTTTAACTTCAATTTCAAGTGTATGGTCATACTCCTCAGACTCTAATTTGGCTACCTTATATTCGGCCTTCGCCTTTTTGTTGGCAATTGGTTTTTGCAAAAACGTGCCAATGTTAAAGTTTACACCAAACTGAAAGCCGTTAACAGAATAAGGATTTACATTTCCGGCACCTGTACCTGGTGTTGAAATAACAGTATTATTATCGGGCCTGTAAAAATAAGTTGCGTTAAGTATATCGAAGTAAGACACCACACTTAGCGGAATAGCTGTTTTTGCACTTTCAACCTTTGCGTCAAATATCTTTTTACGAGGATAATAATCTTTTGCCGCGCGAATATACTTATCAAGCAGATCATAATTTATTTGATCAATTACTGTTTCTTGTGCATGAATTTGAAAACCAATGAGAGAAAATGTTATAAAAAAAAGAAAAGTAAGAACTTTCATATAGTTTATGTTAGATGTATTTTGAGATTAATTTGGTAATTGATGTAACATTTGGGTTAAGATATTTCGTTGTTTAATAGGTAAAACAGGATAAGACAAAATCTACTCTTTATACTTGCATAATCATCATTTTGTTGCCTGTACCGCCTAATTGATTAAAAGAAACAAAACATTACTATACTTTGCCGGGTACTTGTTTTCAGATTATTATTTGCTGGTTTCATTTAATACCTCTTGTAAAACTCCAGCAAATTTCACTGCATTTTCCGGTAAAAATATAGAACCATGATCCCCCGGTATATGATGGATGTTTACACCTTTTGCAGCGTAGGGTTTCCATCCTAAGTATTTAAAGTCGTCCAGATAAAATGTTCGTTCCTCAGCCCTGAATAAATCTATCTCTATATCTAATGGCTTAATTTTATAATCTTCCCATGCTTTATTATTCAATTGATCAACCTTATTCGGGTAACCATAAAACCCAGGCTGTTCGGCTCCGTTTTTTGATTTAAAGAACCAGGAAAGGTTAGTAACTGATCTCTTATATAAAGTACTCAAATGTTCACGGGTTTGCCTGAACTTTACAAAAAGCTGTATGGTTATGTAAGTAATTTGTTTCAAAAACAACAATACCCTACCAGGTATCTTAATATACCAGGGATCATATTTGTCAGATTGGTAGGCGTAAGTATCAAACATTGCTAACATCGTAACCTCTTTATTTGCGGCCCTTAATTGCCGCGCCATCTCGAAAGCAATAATCCCGCCAAATGAATAACCAGCGAGAGCGTATGGCCCATGGGGATTTTGTTCCATGATATTGGCAATATAATGGGCTGCAATATCCTCAATCTTGTCAAGCGGTGTATCTATACCATTAAGTCCTTTTGCCTGCAATCCATATATAGGCTGTTCATTATCTATATTTATAGCGAGTGCGTTAAATAATAATACATGCAAACCCGCACCATGCACAATGTATAAAGGTACTTTTGATCCGTTGGGCTTAATAGGCACCAAAGAATCCCATAGAATTGAATGCCCATCCATACCAAGGGTCAACGCAAGCTTTTCTATAGTTGAATTTTCAAAAAGGGCAGCCAGTGGTAATATTTTACCCGTTACCTTTTCAATCTTGGTCATTATTTGAATAGCAATCAATGAATGCCCACCCAGCTTGAAAAAATTATCATTTATACTGATTTTTTCGATCCCTAAAAATTCCGACCAGATATCGGCTACCAACTTTTCTATATCTGTTCTTGGCGGAATATGAACTTTGGGCGCTTGTGCAGATTTTGTTGCTACAACAGCCAAACTTTTTTTGTCGATCTTGCCGTTAGGTGTAAGCGGAATATCGTCAACAATCGCAAATTCAACGGGGATCATATGGTCAGGTAAAACCAATGTTAATGAATAGCGTAATGAATCTAACCACTTCAATTCATCAAAATGATCTGCATTTTTTTCTACTATAATATACCCAACCAACTGATCTGATTGCGACTGATCTTTCCTGGCTATGACAACTGACTGCTTTACACCATTAAATTCATTAATATGATGTTCTATTTCAGCCGTCTCTATCCTGAATCCACGAATTTTGATTTGCGAGTCTATACGGCCTTCATATTGTAGTTCGCCATCGACATTAAATTTACCTAAATCGCCGGTGCGGTACATTTTGGCATTACCGTCAGCACTAAAAGGATCAGTAATAAACTTCTCATCTGTAAGTTCTGGTTTATTAAAATAACCTACAGAAACTCCATCTCCCCCAATACATATCTCACCTACCTTACCCGGTGCACACAACCTTAAATACTTATCAACAATATATATTGATGTATTTGCAATTGGATATCCGATACTAATACTTTTTTCTTCTCCTGTGATCTGACTAAGGCTTGACCATACTGTAGTTTCTGTTGGGCCATAAACATTCCAAAGCGATGCTGTTCGTTCAATAATTTTTTTTGACAAATCAAGTGGTAAGGGCTCTCCTCCACAAATCACTTTTAAGTTTAGTTTATCCACCCAACCCGTTTCAATCATCATACGCCAGGTGAAAGGCGTGGCCTGCATTACGGTTATTTGCTCTTTTTTTATTAAACTTAATAAAGCCCTGCCGTCTTTAGCAGTTTCGGTATCTGCAATTACTACCGTAGCTCCGGCAATAAGCGGTAAAAAAAGCTCAAGCCCGGCAATATCAAAGCTTATAGTTGTCACTGCCAGTAATTTATCATCGGCACTTAAACCTGGCTTTTCAAGCATGCTGTATAAAAAGTTTACCAGGTTATAATGAGCTATCTGCACTCCTTTTGGCAAACCTGTAGATCCAGAAGTATAAATGATATAAGCTAAATCATCAGGGCTTACCTTTGCTAAATTTTCAGCATTGGTAGGTATTTCAAGATCAGCTAATATTTCCTCAAGAATCAATTCTTCACTTTCGGCCTGAAAATATCCTTTATATTGTTCTGAAGTTATCAAGAAAACCGATTGTGAATCACTAATCATGTAGTTAACACGATTTAGCGGATATTGCGGATCAACAGGAACATATACTCCTCCTGCTTTTATAATACCCAATAACGCTACCACCATGTTGGCAGACCGGTTTACTGCAAGAGCTACCTTATCCCCCTTTTTTAAGCCTTTGCTAATCAGTAAACCAGCCAGCTGATCAGACTTTTTGTTCATCTCTGCGTAGCTAACTTCCTCTTCGCCAAATTTTAAAGCCGTTTTGGTAGGAATTTCGCTTGCCTTATTATTTATAATTTCATGTAGCGAGCTATGCTTTGGATAGTCGCTTTCTGTTTTGTTCCATGCTGAAGTCTGGCGAAAGATTTCCTCGCTGTTTTTAAACTGGATTTTACCAATTAAAATTTCAGGATTACTTGCCACCTGTAACAACAAATATTCAAATTCAGCCATCATTGTTTTAATTGTTGCCGAACTGAAAAGCTGCGTATTGTATGACCACTCCAATTTTATGGAGCCGTTTATATCGGTTACATTCAGAAAAATCTCAAAAGTTTCATATTCACGCGGGCTGGTAATAATTTCAAAATCAAGGCCTTGAAATTTGACCCCGGTACCCATACCACTATCAATATTCAATACAACAGGAACCAATGGTACCCTTGAGGAATCTCTTGGCAAATCAAGCTTTTTTAATAAGCTCCCGAACGTACACATCTGATTTTCAAAAGCATCAAGAATGGAGGTTTGCCTCGTTTTGAGGTAACTGATAAATGTACTTTCGCCCTTTGGGTAACTCCTTAGCGGGAGCAGGTTAACGCAATGGCCTACCAAATTAAAATCATCATCAACCAATTGCCCGGCGGCCGGTAATCCAATTATAATTTCATCCTGGCCTGTAACCTGCTGCATATAAACTTCGAAGGCCGAAAATAAAATAGTTACAAAACTGCAACCAGATTTTTTCCCCAGAAGCCGTATCTGGTCATCAAGCTCATTTCTTAATATAAAATCTTCCCTTTTGCTTTTATAGGTACGAAGGGCAGGCCTCTGATAATCAGTGGGCAGGTTCATTAAAAAGTCGCTTCCGGCAAATTGGTTTATCCAATATTGCTCGGCCAGGTTGCGTTCAACTATTTTAGGGGTTGTAAACTGCAAGGCAGCATATTTACTAAATAATGAGCCTGGAATATCTAAACCTGTGTCTTTTCCGATGTTGCGGTTATATAAAAAGCTCAGGTCTTGAATTAAAACTCCTATTGACCAACCGTCGCAAATAATATGATGGGCAGTTATTGTTAAGTGATGCTTATCCTCACTTAACTTAAATAATGAAAGTTTAAATAACGGTCCTGCAATTAAATCAAACGGGGCTAAGGCAACGCTTTCGCCATATTGATCAATATAATGTTGCTGGCCCTGAATATTCTGGCGGGAAAGATCCTGATAATTAACGTCTGCATCTAAAAATTCTATGATACAGATACTTTTCCCGTCAGGGCTGAATGTAGAACGAAGGGCATCGTGCAAATTAACCAGCTGTTGTAATGACTCCAGCATGGCATCTAAATGTAAAGTTCCAGTTAGCAACAATGACACAGAATCGTTATAAGCGCGATTAGCGTCATTACCCCCAATTACACAGGACGACCAAATTTCGGCCTGAGGTTCGGTTACAGGGGCTATCAATGATATCTCAGGACCGCTAAAAGGATCAAAATCAACTGGTGTTACAAGATTTTTAAGATTGCTGCTCAAATTATTATGATTATATTTCGTAAAAACGGATAACTTTTATAAACCATTGATACGGCTAATTTGGTAATAAGTTATCTGGTAAATGAGTTAATAAAATATGTTAAATGATAACTCAATTTCACTCCTAATTTGATAAAAAGCTGGTACTAATACATAGTTTAATGTCAATTATCAATACAATTCAAAAATAATAATTTAACGAATATATGACCAATTTATCATGATTCGCAATAAAATCAAAAATCGATCCCCAAGTTTGAACTCGTACTCCCGTTTTTAAAATTCCAGGCAATGCCTTTGTATATCCAAACAATCAGGTCTTTTCGTCCACCAGTTATATATTTAAAAACCTGCTTTGGAGCTGCAAACAAAATGTAGTAAAGTGTGAACAATGCATTATTAATAAAAGATGTATTCCTCCTGATAAACAGCATTCTATTTCGGGTCATAAAATAGGTTTTAATTTTACTCACCTTACCCACGCTCATAGATTCTTTATGATAGATTTTTGTTTTACCGGTAAACCAGGCTATTTTTCCGGCACGCTTAAATTTCTCGCACCAGTCATACTCTTCATAGTATAAAAAATAATTTTCTTCCATAGTGCCAACCGTGTCAAGATCCGATTTTCTGCACATCATTGCTGCACCATGAAAATAATAGGTTGGATGACTAACATTGTCATATTGACCAGTGTTCTTTTCCATACTCCCTATTCCCTTGTTTCTACAAGTGATGTAATTCATTTTTGTAAAACCTGCATATTGAATAATATCTGGTTGTTCGTAATACAAAATTAAAGGGGAAATCATTCCAATGTTATCATTGCGTTTTAACTCCGTACTTAATTCAAACAACAGGTTCCCGCTTATTTCTGTGTCATTATTCAAAAAAAGAAAAAACTCCCCTTTTGCATATTTAATTCCAAGATTGTTTCCACCGGCAAATCCAAGATTTTCCTCCGAACGAATATAAATCAGACCCGGATACTCCTCGGTAAATTTTTGTTTATGATCTTCCCTACTACCGTTATCAACTATTATAACTTCTACATTGTCATAATTGGCGTTATTTTTTATCGACTTAAGGAACTGTACCGTAACTTCCGGTTGGTTATAATTAACACTAATAATCGAAATAAGGTCCATTAAATGAGGTGATTATTTGTTTATGAGCTTTATTCAAAAGCCTGCTTCACATAAGCAAGACATAATTTTCAAAGTAAATAAAAATACAACACAACCTATAAAGAAATTCTAATCCGCTTGTTCAAATTCATAAAACACTCCTGATCAGCTCTCTAAGGACCATTTAACTCACATTTATACACAAAAAAAGCCCAATGATACAGTTTAATTACGTTTTGTTATACTAACTTACCGCTAACCCCGTTTTCACTTGCAAAAAAAGGCAACAAACAGCGTGATTTATTGAAACTTTACTACCAAAACGGCTATAAAATAATTAAAATTTACAAATAATCATTTTATTTGCAACTTAAGTAAATTACAACACGTATAGCAATTTACTTTGTAAAAACCCTATGAAACTATCACTACCCCTAATTAGTGCTTTCATTTTTGCAGTGCTTTCAACCTCATGCAAAAAAGAAGCCAACTTTCATGCCACTTCTGGCTCAGACTCTACAAACTCTTCCATACCGGGCGCCAATTCAACTTTAGCTGCTACAGCGGCACCAATAGCTGTGGGTAAAGGTATGGGTACCTTATTAATTGACGGCGCCACACTGAGCTTAAAGTGTAATGATGTAATCAAAGTTAAGGGTGGTACTTATTCAAGTATCAACATCCAGAACATCAACGCGGGCTGCCCTATTACTATTCAAAATGACGGCCTTGTTACCATGCAGGGAAGTCAGGATCACATGCAGATCAAAAACGTAAGCAATCTTACCATCTCCGGTACAGGTACAGCCAGCATTGCAAAAGGCTTTGTTTCAACCAACAATGCTCAGCACAGGTCAATCATCATTAATGGCTCTGTTCATAGCTTAACTATTCAAAACTTCTCTTTCTCCAACATTGGCGATTATGTTGTTTACATCAATAATGGAAGCACTGTTTACAATGGCAGTACAGCCTCATACAGCGATAATTTGAAATTTCTAAATATCGACTGTTCAAATACCCAGTCATTCATTCAGGCGCCGGGTGATGTTGTTAACGGGCAAATAACCGGTTTAATAAAAACCCTCGAAGTAGCCAATCTCACATTCAGCTATTCAAATTGCGGCTCGGTGGTAAACGTTGGCAATGCCGATGATTATAACATTCACAATAATACCGTTACTAATATTAATCAAACCAACAACAACCACAATGGTGTTTTTGCCATGCAGGGAAGCGGAGCTTTTCACCATAACCTGGTTAGGGAATTTCAGGGTAACTCCTTAAGGGCCTGGACACGAAGTTTGGGTACAACTCCTAAAAGCGTACTCATTTATAATAACACCGTTGTAAATTCCAGAAAATATTCGGCCTTTGAGGTACAGGCCTTTGCCAGCAAAATTGCCAGCGGAAAAACAACTTATGCCAATGCACAGGTTTATGGTAACATTTGCGGAAACCTTAGCCTGAACAAAGAAATTGTTGGGGTTGTTGTGGATGTATATGCACTGTTGGGTGGTAAATGCCAGGTATACAGTAATACAGGCTTTAACTTTCCGGCGCCATTCCCCACCAGCAATTTCGTAAGCATTCAATCGTCCGAAGCTCTTCCAACAGTTACTAATAATAAGTATTATGCTACTGCACAGGCTGCCGGTATTGCTGATGTTAATAGCTTAAAAATACAAACCACTACTACATCTCCTATTGGGCCAATTACTCCGCCTGTAACAACACCGCCTCCTACCTCAGCATTAAATGTAGGCACGGGTACAGGTAATCTACTAATTGACGGCGCCACAATGGGCTTAAAGTGTAATGATGTAATCAAAGTTAAGGGTGGTACTTATTCAAGTATCAACATCCAGAACATCAACGCGGGCTGCCCTATTACTATTCAAAATGATGGCCTGGTTACCCTGCAAGGAAGTCAGGATCACATGCAGATCAAAAACGTAAGCAATCTTACCATCACCGGTACAGGTACTGCCAGCATTGCAAAAGGCTTTGTTTCAACCAACAACGCTCAGCACAGGTCAATCACCATTAATGGCTCTGTTCATAGCTTAACTATTCAAAACTTCTCTTTCTCCAACATTGGCGATTATGTTGTTTATATCAACAATGGCAGCACCGTTTACAATGGCAGTGCCGCTTCATACAGCGATAATTTAAAGTTTTTAAATATCGACTGTTCAAACACACAATCATTTATTCAGGCGCCGGGCGATGTTGTTAACGGACAAATTACCGGTTTAATAAAAACACTTGAAGTAGCATACCTCAATTTCAGCTATTCAAACTGCGGCTCGGTGGTAAACGTTGGTGATGCCGATGATTATGATATCCACCACAATACCATTACCAATATCAATCAAACCAATAACAACCACAATGGCGTTTTTGCCATGCAGGGAAGCGGATCATTTCACCATAACCTGGTTAGGGATTTTCAGGGAAATTCTATCAGGGCATGGACCAGAAGTTTGGGCACCACGCCAAAAACCGTACTCATTTATAATAACACCGTTGTAAATTCCAGAAAATACTCGGCATTTGAGGTGCAGGCATTTGCCAGTAAAATAGCCAGCGGAAAAACAACTTACGCCAATGCACAGGTTTATAACAACATTTGCGGAAACCTGGATCTGAGTAAAGAATTTGTTGGGGTTGTTGTGGATGTATATACTTTGCTGGGTGGTAAATGCCAGGTGTATAACAATACTGCTTTTAACTTTCCGGCTCCCTTTCCCACCAGTAATTTCGTGAGCCTTCAATCGGCCGAGGCGCCTCCGGTACTTACTAATAATAAATATTATGCTACTGCACAAGCTGCTGGTATTCCCGATGTTAATAACTTAAAAATACAACAATAACAACCCACTTGCGTTGTAATGCCGTTCTTTGCATGGAAAAAAATTGATCAGATATTTATAATTTAAGTGATAAAACAACCATAAATTTAATTTTGTAGTTTTACGATCTTAAGTTTGCACTTACTTATAGCCGGTCAAATAGTGACATTTGATACAATTGTGCAATCAATTGTATCAAATATTTTGACTTATAAGTATTTAACATCTAACATATTATTACAGTGTTAAAAAAAAGTTATTCCTTAAAATCAGTTATTTTATTAGCAACAATACTCATTTGCTTATGTTTAGCTCTGTTTATAAAGGAATTGGGTGTTTTTTTACCAATTATTGTAATAGCCTTAACGGGTTATATAGCTGTTCAGATAGCCGTAATTAAAAATCCGAAAATAGGTGTATGGCTAATGGTTTTTTATTGTTTCACTTTTATAGTTCTGGATCGCGAAATTGGGGGAATCCCCTATGGTACCCTTCAGGAAGCAATTCTGTTACTTGGCTGGCTTACAGTATTATTTAAGTCAAAGGATTATGATTGGAAACTACTAAAAAATGATTTGGTGTATCTCCTCTCTTTTTGGTTTATTTTAAGTTTTTTAGAGGTTGTTAATCCGGCAGGGGCCAGTCCAATGGGATGGATGCAGGAGATACGGGCGGCGGCAGTATACCCTTTTCTTGTTGTGCCGCTTTCTATAATTTTATTCAGGAGCAATAAGGACATGAATACCTTTATTTTCATGATACTTGGTTTATCCTTAGTGGCTTCATTTAATGGGTTAAGACAACTTTATATTGGTTTAACACCCGGCGAAAAAATATTCCTGGCCGAAAACCCAACTCACATGATCTGGGGGAAACTAAGAGTATTTTCCATTTACAGCGATGCCGGACAATTTGGAGCATCTCAGGCGCACCTGGGCTTAGTTGCCCTGATATTAGCCTTTGGCCCTTATAAACTCTGGAAAAGGCTGTTGCTGGGGGTAGCAGCTCTTTTTATGATTTACGGAATGATGATTTCAGGTACGCGCGGAGCTTTATTTGCACTGGTTATCGGAGGCTTTCTGGCTATACTATTAAGTAAAAAATTCAAAGTTGTTATTGTTGGCGGCATAGTAATGTGCGCTTTTTTAGGATTTTTAAAATTCACCACAATTGGCAACAATAACTATCAGATACTAAGGCTCAGATCAGCAGTTGATAGCAAAGATCCATCACTGAACGTAAGGCTAACCAGTCAGAAAATTTTACGTGATTACCTAAGCACACGACCACTCGGCGGCGGCTTAGGCGTAATTGGTGTATGGGGCGAAATTTATAATAAAGATAAATTTCTGGCATCTATACAGCCTGATAGCTATTGGGTTAAAGTTTGGGCCATGTACGGTATAGTAGGCTTTGTCATTTGGTTTGGCATCATGATGTACATACTCGGAAAATGTTGTGGTATAGCCTGGCAATTAGAAGACAAAGGACTTCAGGTTAAAGTTATAGCCTTGACTGCGGGTTATGCGGGTATATTATTTTGCAGTTATGCCAATGAGGTAATTAATACAGCGCCCTCCTCCTACGTAGTATATATTTCCTGGGTTTTTATTTACCTGAGTCCCAAACTGGATAAAGAGTTAGCAAAGCGAAAACAGCAACCGGCTACACCAGAAGCCAACGCAGAATTAGAAGAAACTACTAAGTTGCCACGAATAGCAATTTAAATCACAATACCTGTTATACCAACAGCCTCGTAATTCGATAAACGCTTAGTTTGACCACCAAAATAAAATCACAGTTTCACACCCTAAAACTGCAGCAAAAATTAAAACGGCAGCGCCTTGTATAATTTATTAATTAGCTTATTGGTAACCAATGCTATGAGGTAAGTAAAGCAAAACAAAATTATACAACTGATGATATTAAAACTATATCCAAACTTTTTACTACCCAGAATGGCTATACTCATAAAACAAAAATGTAATAGGTAGAATTGAAAAGACAGATCGCCTATTTTTAAAAAGAACTGATTTACAACTTTGATATTTAGCCTGTAAATAACAACAGCCAAGCCCAAATAGCCCACTAAAGCCGGTAAATCATCGAGCATCTTACCAACCACACCTAACTGAGTTGCCAAAGTAAAAAACGATATCAGGCCCAATATTGTTAAACCTGAAAGCACCAACCAACTAATCTTTTCAAATGTGAACCCTTTATAAATGTATTGATTAGCTACAAACATCCCCAATACAAACTCCCATAAAAACTGCAGAAAAAAACTATTCCAGACCCTAAGGTCGGCCTTCCCTAAAAACAAAACTGTCGAACTCCAGCATATACTTATTGCAAAAGCAATAAATACAAGTTTTTTAATACTGACCTTTTGCTCAAGCTTTATTATTAACGGAAATACGAGGTATAGCTGTATTATGGTAGAAACAAACCAGAATTGATAACCATAGCTTCCAATAATTGATTCATCAAACATTTTATACAGCAAGATATGTCCCATTAATGCATAAAATGAAAGCGGATAAATAGGAATAAATATGGAGATGATAAATATTAATAATACGGTTAATGTAACAGGGATATAAATCTTTAAGAATCGTTTTTTTACGAATTGCCAATAGGGTAATGATTTTTTGCTATTTGCCAGGTAAAGTCCAAAACCTGATACAAAAAGAAACACATGGATGCCTGTACCGCCAAAGGGAATAAGCTTTGCTACTATACCGGGGAGAGAAACATTCATGAGATAATGCATCCACACGATGGTAAAAATTGAAAACCCTTTCAAAAAATCAATCAGTTCAATTTTTTTTATCACTTGTGCCGTATTTTTCGGAACGTTTGCTATCTCCATTTACCTTTTAATTAACTGTTGCAAATTTTACACGCCCGTTTATGAGGAAATTTTTCCTCTATATTTTTTTTGAACTGATCTTATTTGCAATAAAATGACTGGCCTAATATAAAAAAATAACAAATCTGATTGAAGCAATATGTCATTTAAAAATATAATCTATTTTTACCAATTATGGAATTATTATTGCCTATGTATCGCTGCATCACTAAAAAATGAATGAAAAGTATTAAATATTTATTCTGTCTGGTCTTAGGAATAACAGTAGGCATAATTGCAAATCGTAATAGGGAATATCTCATCAATGCGCAATTCATCAGAAATCACTGGCACTTCAGAAAATCTATCGCCGACAAAAATAAAATAATCAATTCAGATAAAGTGATGTTTCTGCTGGCCTTTGGCCAATCTAACTCAGCTAACTACGGCATGGGGAACTATGTATGCAGGAACGAGGTTTACAATTATTATAATGGAGAGTTATATAAAGCCCAGGAACCATTATTAGGCCCCGAAGGACCTGGAAGCAGTGTATGGACGAGAGTTGCAGATATGTTAATTGATAGCGGGCTTTACAAAAAGGTAATTATTGTGGGGTGTGGAATAGGTTCAACATCTGTCAATAGTTGGGCTGAGGGAAACAGTAAAAAGGTATTAGAAAAAACACTTTCCTATCTAAAAGAAGACAATTTAAAGTTAACGCATATTCTTTGGGATCAAGGAGAAACTGACAATGCCGACAATACTACTAAGGCTGTATATAAAAAGAATCTGAAAAATGTAATAAATATAGTGAGGAAAGCACAGCCATCAGCTCCGTTCTTTATTTCCATTACAAGCTATTTCCCTTATGGCGAAGAAAAAAACGTTCTGGGTATTGATACCGATATTACACAGGCACAAAAAGAAATTATTAAAGAGGGCGATAATATTAAACAGGGGCCAAATACCGATTCATTAAATTTATGCTATTACCGATATAACGACCTTCATTTTACCGAGCATGGATTAGATAAATTGGCTTACCAATGGTTTAAACAAATCAAAGCAAATCAGTAATTGAGGGGGTACCGTTAATTTTAATGTTATTATTCAACATTTACCAACTATCTGACGTAAAAACAGTAAGTAATTTTAATCATTATTTACGTGTTCAGAAACTGGTGGCGGCTTAAATATTTGTCTATAATTGCGAAGCAAGTCCATGAATTTTACACTACCTATAGTACTTAATCAACTCTACTGAATGAAACTAATTTTATGGCTTAGCCTTTTTGTTGTTTTTTACACCTACGCGGGGTACGGTTTGTTCCTTTATTTTCTTATTGTATTAAAACGCATTTTCAAAGGAAGAAAATCAATACCTGCAGAGGATATCAATACACTACCAACCTGTACATTGGTTGTAGCTGCCTATAATGAAGAATTGTTTATAGCCGAGAAAATAAGCAATACACTAAAACTGAATTATCCATCTCAAAAATTAAACATTCTCTTTATAACTGATGGCTCATCAGACAGTACCCCTGCCATTATAGCGAACTATCCGCAAATTAAATTACTGCACCAACCTCAACGTGCTGGCAAAATAGCTGCAATACACAGGGCAATGGAGCATGTAAATACAGATGTTATTGTTTTTACAGATGCCAATACCTTTCTTAATCAAAATGCACTGATAAAAATTTGCAGGCATTATGCTGATAACACTGTTGGGGCAGTTGCAGGCGAAAAACGGGTTCATTTTGATGAAACCGCAGATGCAAGTGCCGCTGGCGAAGGTTTTTACTGGAAATATGAATCGACCCTTAAAAAGTGGGATTCAGAACTTTATTCAGTTGTAGGCGCTGCGGGTGAGTTGTTTAGCGTAAGGCGGTCCTTATATCAACCCGTTGCGTCTGATACGGTGTTGGATGATTTCATGATCTCTATGCTCATAGCAAAAAAGGGATACCGTATTGTATATGAACCGGAAGCTTATGCAACTGAAACAGCCTCAGAAAACGTATCTGAAGAATTAAAAAGAAAAGTCAGGATAGCTGCAGGTGGCATACAGTCAATTTTACGTTTAAAAAGCTTATTCAATCCTTTTCCATACCCGGTACTTTCATTTCAATACATTAGCCATCGTGTTTTAAGGTGGACGATCACACCATTTTTATTGATTCTCTCTTTTATTTTAAATATCATATTGGCTTTAGAGCCATCGTCAACCGGGTATCAAATATTGCTTGCTGCCCAGGTATTGTTTTACATATTAGCCATAATGGGTTTTGTTATGGAAAGACGGCAACTGCGCGTTAAAATATTATTCATTCCATATTATTTCTGCGTAATGAATTATGCGGTTTTAGCAGGTATAATCAGATATTTTTCAACCAAACAAAGTGCTGTATGGGAAAAGGTTGAGCGTAAAAAATAATTTTCAATTATTTTTTACTTTTTTGATGTACCGTTGTTATTTATTTTTTATTGTTTTTATGCTCATATATTGAATTAAATTATTTTATATTAAACATTATCTTGAGTTGTTTTAAAGTTCCTGTACAAACTTTAAAAAACCCGAAAATCAGGGTCAGCTACAGGTAATCAATCTTGTCAAAACCAATGAACAACAATAATGGCAACGTAGCTAATAAAGGTATTGAACATATTACTTCAGTACATCAATTATTTGAGCTGCAAGCAAATAAAACACCTGATGTACTGGCCGTTAAATACGGTAATGTACAATTAACTTATAGCCAGCTTAATAAAAAGGCCAATGATATAGCCGCTCAAATCCAGGTGCAATCAGCCGGATCAACTATAGTAGGTGTGAGTACACACCGTTGTGTTGAAACCATTATTAGCGTTTTAGCTATACTAAAAGCGGGGAAAGCATATTTACCTCTTGATGCTGATTATCCAAAAGAAAGGCTTGAACAAATAATAACAGACTCGGGCATTGACCTCTGCTTGATCACTGGCACGCAGGCCTCTTTTTTTAGTGAATTACCTGTTAATATTTTTTTGAATGATCAAAAATATCCTGATGCCCCTACTCTTGCTAATGTAGAAAAACCAGCAGGAGCTTACGTGTTGTATACTTCCGGATCAACCGGTACTCCTAAAGGCGTACTTATGGGGCATGCCGCATTAGTAAATCTTTTGCTATGGCAAAAAGACAACTCTACCTCAGCAGCTGGGATAAACACTTTACAATTTGCTCCCCTTACCTTTGATGTATCTTTTCAGGAAATTTTTGCCACTTTAAGTACAGGTGGAACTCTTGTGCTTATTAACGATGAATTAAGGATAGACCCTATTAAGTTGCTACTGTATATTGAAGAACACACGATTAATAGAATATTTTTACCATTCGTTGTACTTCAATATTTAACAGAAGCTGCTATAGCTAACAATCTTATTCCTGTCAGTTTACAGGAGGTGATGACTGCCGGTGAACAACTAAAGGTTACACCGCAGATCAGCAGCTTTTTTAAGGCTATACCCGGTTCTGTTTTATACAATCAGTATGGCCCCACCGAAACACATGTTGTAACTCAACTGAAATTAGATGGTGACAGTGTACAATGGCCAGCCCTACCCACTATCGGGATTCCAATTTATGATACAGATATCCTGATACTTGATGAAAATCTAAATGCACTACCTCACGGCGAAACAGGTGAACTTTGTGTAGCAGGTATAAGTCTTGCTGAGGGTTACTTGAACAAACCAGATCTTACAGCTGAAAAGTTTACAAACTTTCAACAGGAAATATCCGGTAAAACCATCCGGATTTACCGCACCGGCGATCTGGCCCGCTATATGCCGGAAGGTAACATCGAATATCTGGGCAGAAGAGATACCCAGGTCAAGATCCGTGGAAACAGGGTTGAACTTGGTGAGATAGAGGTATTATTAAATCAGCTTGAAAACATTCAACAGGCAGTGGTTATTGCCCGTGAAGACGCCTCGGGCCAAAAAAGATTATTAGCCTACCTTGTTGCCAACGGCCTACAACAAAACACTGATAAGGTACGCCAGCATTTGGTGCAACACCTGCCCGACTTTATGCTACCTTCTGCCTATGTATGGCTCTCAGAATTACCTAAAACATCAAGCGGCAAGGTAGATCGTAAAGCCCTGCCCCATCCAAGCCTGCAACGTCCAAATCTTGATGTGTTATATAAAGCACCATCAAATCCTGTAGAAAATAAAATTGCCGGGGTACTACTGGATCTTCTGCAATTAGATAAGATAGGTGTAGATGATGACTTTTTTCAGCTTGGAGGAAACTCGCTTCTGGCTTTAAAAACAGTTGCTGAATTAAAACAAAAGCATAGCTATCAGATACCGGTTACCAAACTTTATCAATACCCAACTATTACTGGTTTAGCATCCTTTTTAAGCAATGATAAAAAAGTTGGCTTAAATCCATCCATCAGGAAAAAAATCGACCGTAACACCAACCATGATGTTGCCATCATAGGCATGGCGGGGCGTTTTCCCGGTGCTGATACAATAGACGAATTTTGGCAATTACTAAGCGAGGGCCGGGAAACAACCAGCTTTTTTAGTGATGATGAATTAGATAAAAACATTCCTGCAGGTTTAAAAAATGATCCGGCTTATGTAAAAGCGAGGGGCATTATTGATAAGGCCGACGAATTTGATGCCGAGTTCTTTGGCTTTAATCCGCGGGCAGCGGAACTTATGGACCCTCAGCAGCGCATATTTTTAGAGTTAGCCTGGGAAGTACTGGAAAAAACCGGGCATCTACCTCAGCATTATAGTGGCCTTGTTGGTGTTTTTGCAGGTTGCGGTTACAATACCTATTACAATAATAATGTATTAACTAACCCTGAACTTGTTGAGCGCACCGGGCATTTCCAGGTTAGGTTACTTAATGAAAAAGATTACATAGCCACTCGCACTGCTTATCAATTAAACCTTGAAGGGCCCGCGGTAGCCGTTTACGCGGCCTGTTCTACATCATTATTGGCGGTAACACAGGCAGTAAGCAGTATTCGGGGTGGGCAATGTTCAGTGGCTATTGCCGGTGCGGCTTCTATTACATCGCCATTAAAAAGCGGGCATCTGTATGAAGAAGGTTCAATTATGAGCAGCGACGGACATTGCCGTCCGTTTGATGCATCGGCAACCGGCACCGTTTTTAGTGATGGAGCGGGCGTTGTTTTATTAAAGAACCTGGAAGATGCCAAACGCGATAACGATATTATATACGGTGTAATAAAGGGTATTGGGGTAAATAACGATGGCGCAGGCAAAAGCAGCTTTGGCGGGCCAAGCGCAATTGGGCAGGCTGGTGCTATAGCTATGGCTATAGATGATGCTGGTATAGAAGCGTCAACTATTAGTTACATAGAAGCCCACGGCACCGCTACACCTATTGGCGACCCAATAGAAATAGAAGGTTTAAACATAGCTTTTGGGCAGCAGGAGCAAAAGCAGTTTTGCGCCATTGGTTCTGTGAAAAGCAATATGGGGCATCTAACCGCTGCTTCGGGTGTAGCCGGACTCATCAAAACGCTACTTGCGCTGCAACACAAACAAATTCCACCATCATTATTTTATAATGAGATTAACCCTAACATCAATATAATTGATAGTCCCTTTTATGTAAATGCGCATTTAAGTTCATGGAATAGTGAAACTAAAAGGCGCGCCGGAATAAGTTCTTTTGGCGTTGGGGGCACCAATGTACATGTGGTGGTAGAAGAGTTTGAACCCTCACCTGCGTCTGAGAGTATTGATAAATCTTTAAAACTAATAAGCTGGTCGGCAAAAACAGAAAGCAGCCTTAATAATTACGCAAAAAAATTAAGCAACTATATAGCCCGGCATCCAAACGTCAACTTAAATGATGTTGCCCATACTTTACAAACCTCCCGTGCCGATTTTAATTTCCGCAGGTTTATAGTAGCCAATGATGGGGATGATTTATTATCTAAGCTGAACTCAGTCGCTATAGATGCATCCACCACAAAAAACCTCAAAACTAAGGCTACCGGAATAATATATATGTTTCCCGGACAAGGTTCACAATATCCGGAAATGGGCAGAAGCCTGTATCAAAACGAACCTGTATTTGCAAATGCAGTAAATGAATGCATTGAATTATTAGAAGGGACCATACATAAAGATCTGCTGGATGTATTGTATCCGGCCACCCCGGATGAACAGGCTTTTGAAAAAATTAAACAAACCATAAATGCCCAGCCTGCCATATTTATTGTGGAATACGCAATGGCTAAATTATGGATGAGCAAGGGTATTCAACCCGAGATTTTAACCGGGCATAGTGTAGGAGAATTCGTAGCTGCTCATTTGGCCGGAATATTCAGCCTGCATGACGCATTAATTATAATATCAGAAAGAGCCCGGTTAGTGAATAGTACATCGCCCGGAAAAATGTTATCAGTAAGATTAGAGGCGAATAAACTTCAGGAAATTTTAATTGATGGCTTATCTATCGCTGCAATCAATAGCAATAAATTATGCGTTGTTGCCGGTCCAACTGAATTAATTGAGCAATTTTCAGATATTCTTTCAGAAAAAGGTATACCAGGGCGCCAGTTAGCTACCAGCCACGCTTTCCACTCATCTATGATGGATAGCATTATTCCTGTTTTTGAATCAGTAATAAGATCAGTTAAGCTCAATCCGCCGGTAAAGCCAATAGTGTCAACAGTAACAGGAGGCTGGATGAGTGCAGATGAAGCCACCGATCCTACTTACTGGTCGCAACACCTTCGGAAAACAGTACGTTTTGCCGACGCGCTCGACACACTAATAGAAGATGAGAATCGGATTTATCTGGAAATTGGCCCTGGAGCCACATTAGCTACGTTAGCCCGTCAACATTATGCAGGCAAAGCTATTATGGCAATATCAGGTTTTGAAAAAAATGAAACCCTTACTGAAGATTATTCCGTACTAAGAACTATAGGACAGTTATGGCTCAATGGCGTTGAACCAGACTGGAAAATGATATATGCCAATCAAAACAGGCAGAAAATTGATTTGCCTACCTATGCATTTGATCATAAAAGCTACTGGTTACAACCAATAATTAAAACCAATATCACTGAAACTGCCTCAGACGCATATATACAACAACCCGAAACTACGATCCCGCAAACTATACAGATGAGAAAAGATATTTTGATAAATAAACTAAAAGAAATATTTGAAGATGCCGCAGGTATTGAAATTGATGTGGCCCATACAGGCCTGAATTTTAATGAAATTGGCTTCGATTCACTTTCATTAACTCAGATAGCCACTAATCTTAAAAAAACATTCAACATACCTATAACCTTCAGAAAGTTATTTGAAGAGTACAACAGTTTGCAGTTACTGGCTTCTTACCTTGATGCAAACTTGCCTGCAGATGTATTAAAACCCGCGGTGGTTGCTACTGTATCTGCCACTCAAAAAACGGCATTGACCGTTCAAGCCCCAATAACATTTAATGGTGTTAATAACAACGACCTTGTTATCGGGTTAATATCTCAGCAATTACAATTATTGAGCAGCCAACTGGCGCTAATACAAAATGGAAACACACAGCCCACCTCAATAATTCAAAATCAGGGCTTTGATAACGCAATTGCACAACCTCAAAAAACACAGCAAATAACCTTTGAGCTCACTCCTGAAGAGGCAATAGAAATTAAAAAGCCTTTTGGAGCAACAGCAAGAATTGAAAAACAAACACTTGAACTTGATAAAAAACAAGCTGATTTTTTAAAGGATTTAACACTTAGATATAACGAAAAAACGAAAGGCAGCAAGGCTCAAACCCAAAAAGACCGTTCCTACATGGCCGATCCGAGGGTGGTTAGCGGATTCAGGCCACTAACTAAAGAGGTGGTGTATCCGCTGATTGTTAACAAATCTAAAGGTAGCCATGTTTGGGATATTGATGGTAACGAATATATTGATGCTTTAAATGGCTTTGGTTCAAACTTTTTGGGCTATCAAACTGATTACCTTAAAAAAGCTGTTCTGGAGCAGGTTGAAAAAGGCTATGAAATTGGACCTCAGCATGAGTTGGCAGGCGAAGTTTGTAAACTGATTACAGAATTTACCAACTTTGATCGCGCAGCATTATGCAACACCGGGTCTGAAGCAGTTTTAGGAGCTATGCGTATAGCCCGTACAGTTACCGGGCGCTCGCTTATTGTTGCTTTCAATGGTTCATATCATGGCATTAATGATGAGGTAATTGTTCGTGGTACTAAAAAGTTAAAAACCGTACCTGCTGCGCCAGGTATAATGCCCGAAGTGGTTCAGAATATGCTGATATTGGATTACGGGACTGAAGAATCGCTTCAAATAATTGCAGAACGCGCTCACGAACTGGCCGCAGTATTGGTTGAACCGGTACAAAGCCGCCGTCCGGAATTTCAACCTGTTACATTCCTGAAAAAGGTGCGTGAGATAACTCAAAAATCTGATACTGTTTTAATATTTGACGAGGTTATTTCCGGTTTTCGTATGCATCCGGGAGGAGCGCAAGCACTGTTTGACATTAAGGCCGATTTATGTACGTATGGAAAAGTGATAGGAGGAGGCATGCCTATTGGTGCTATAGCTGGTATCAGTAAGTATATGGACGCACTGGATGGTGGTAACTGGCAGTTTGGTGATGATTCATCTCCGGAGGCCGGTGTTACATACTTTGCCGGAACATTTGTGCGGCACCCTTTGGCGCTTGCAGCAGGCAAAGCATGTCTGCTGTATATGAAGGAAAAAGGGCCGGCTTTACAGGATGGCCTTAACGCAAGAACCCAGCGCCTTGCTAATGCGCTTAATGCAATCTGCGACCAATATGGTTTGCCTTTATATATACCATCATTCGGTTCACTATGGAAAATTAAATTCAAGTATGAACTGGCATATGGCGAGTTGTTGTTTACACTGATGCGTTTAAAGGGTATTCACATATGGGATCTTTTCCCATGCTTCTTGACTGCAGCACATACCGATGCAGAAGTAGACCAAATTGTCAGTAAGTTTGAGGAAAGCGTTGTTGAACTCATAAAATCAGGCTTTATGCCTTCAGAAAAAAAGCAACCTGTTAGCGCTAATATACCGGAAACAGGTTTAAATATTACCCCGCCGGTTGCAGGCGCTAAATTGGGTAGAGATAAAGATGGCAATCCAGGATGGTTTATCCAGGATGAAAAAAAACCGGGACAATACTTACAGGTAAAACATGCTTGAAAATTTTCAAATGGTTGATCATATAGGTTCAGTCGAAGTTAACATTCGGTTTCAGGAGGCTATTTACTGGCAAAATGAAACCGAATGTGATTTCAACATTGACGATCAGCGAATTGATATTTGGAGAATCAAAATCAGCCCCAATTTACCATTTATCGATCTGTTTTTTAAGTTGTTAAAGCCAGACGAAATGATACGGGCCCGTGGTTATGTGCATAAAAAAGATGTCAGCAGATTTGTGATAAGCCGCGGCGGACTAAGGTGGCTATTAGGTAAATACACTAATCAATCAGCATGTGATGTTAAATTCGTTATAAGTAAAAATAAAAAACCGGCTATATATCAACAAAACATCAAGTATAATGTATCACATTCAGGCGATTGGATATTGATAGCCGTATCGACAAATGAAATTGGAATTGATACGGAAGAGATAGATCCCCTGTTCAGATATCATGGAATACTTGCCGATAACTTTAATAAAAACGAGATTGATTATATTGCCCACGAAGATTCTGTTAACAGCTTTTTTTTGCTTTGGACACGCAAAGAGGCTTTAATAAAAGGCACAGGCCAGGGTTTGGATGATAAGCTTAAATATATCCCCAGTTTAAATGGAGATCATCTGACAAATCAAAATGTGCTTACATCATCAAACAATTGGCTGGTAAACAGCTTTAACGTTGATGAACAAAATATGGCAAGTGTGGCAACTGAAACTACAGGCAGCTTAATTAAGTATTGGGATATTAACTTTGAAAAGCTTTTACCTGGCTTTAAACAATCCGTACTTTAATATACAAAAAATAGCCCTTACACCATCTTTCCATCCTATCTTTTTACCCTCTTCGTAGGTGCGTCCGTAATAAGAAATGCCCACTTCATAAATCCTGATCTTGGGTATCCTTGAAATTTTTATGGTGACTTCCGGCTCAAAGCCAAATCGTTTTTCGGTAAGCTTTATCCCCTGAATAATTTTAGTATTAAACAACTTATAACAGGTTTCCATATCGGTAAGGTTAAGATTGGAAAACATGTTTGATGCAAATGTTAACCAGCGATTGCCGATCGTATGCCAGAAAAACAAAATACGGTGCGGGTTACTACCCATAAACCTTGAGCCGTAAACAACATCGGCAAAGCCCGAAATTACTGGTTTTAGCAAGTCATTATACTCAGTGGGGTCATACTCCAGGTCAGCATCCTGGATAATCAGGTAATCGCCGGTGGCTTTTGATATGCCGGTATGCAATGCAGCGCCTTTACCTTTATTTACCTCATGCTTAAAATACTGTATATTAAGCTCTGGATTGGCATGCTGATACGCTGTAATAGCAAACTCAGTATTGTCTTTTGAACAATCATTTACAATAATAATTTCCTTTTGAATATCATTTGTAAGGTTTACAGATTTAATTTTATCCAAAATCAAATGTATGGTGTTACCTTCGTTATAAGCAGGGATAATAATAGATAGTTTTTGTATTGCCATTTATCGATTTTTATAAAACTATACAGCATCTGTATATATTGGCTGTATAAAGCTTATTATATCTTTATTGAAAAATATATTAATGCGAACTGTAATAAAACGAGCCAAAACATACTTAATCAAACCAAAAGTAATATTTATTCTCACATTCCTGTTTGGTTTAACCCTGCTGTTTTGGTTTTGTTTGCCTAAACCGCTATTTAAGAGCCCTACATCTTATGTAGTAGATGACGAGAGCGGCCAATTACTGGGTGCAGCCATAGCAAAAGACGGCCAATGGCGTTTTCCGCATAACGATAGCGTGCCTGAAAAGTTTAAACAATGTATCATCGCGTTTGAGGATAAACGCTTCGAACACCACCCCGGTTTTGATGCATTGGCTTTTGGCAGAGCTATCAGGCAAAATATGCTATCGAAAAAAGTAACCAGTGGTGGCAGTACTATTACCATGCAGGTTATCAGGCTTGCAACCAGGCATAAACGTACCATCTGGAATAAACTTCTGGAAATTGTGATGGCCCTGCGGTTAGAGCTCACTTACAGCAAAAATGAAATATTAGCCCTTTATACAAGCAATGCCCCATTTGGAACTAATGTAATTGGTCTTGACGCTGCCTCATGGAGGTATTTTGGCCGCAACCCGGATAAATTATCATGGGGCGAAATGGCGGCTATGGCTGTTCTGCCTAACTCACCCTCGTTGGTGCACCCGGGCAGAAACCGGAATATATTGGTAAAAAAGCGCAATTTGTTACTTCATCGTTTACAGCAATTGAATGTAATTGATAGCGCGACGGCTGCCCTGGCCAGTTTAGAACCCGTGCCTGATCGCCCGGTGCCCTTGCCTCAGCTGGCTCCTCACCTTTTGCAACGTTTTAAAAATGATCATCAGGCTAAACCTGTGGGTGACACCCGTATTCGCACCAGCATTAATACTACGCTGCAACAACAGGTAAATGATATATTAGAACAGCATCACCAGGTTTTAAAAGCCAATGATATTAATAACATTGCGGCCATTGTGTTAGATGTGGAAACCGGCGCAACATTGGCATATGCTGGCAACATAGCACACCGGGAAGACCCACAAATGGAGAGCGATGTTGATGTTATAGATGCCCCCCGCAGTCCAGGAAGTACGTTGAAGCCCTTGTTATACGCCTCCATGTTGCACAACGGCTTAATATTGCCTAATAGCCTGCTTCCAGACGTACCCACGCTGATAGCAGGTTACCATCCCGAAAATTTCGATTTAGGTTATGACGGTGCTGTACCTGCATCAAGGGCCTTATCCCGTTCCTTAAATGTACCCGCGGTAAAAATGCTGCAGCAATTTAAATACGAACGTTTTTATGATTTTTTGCAGAAAGCCGGCATAACCACGCTTACTAAGCCGGCTGATCATTATGGCTTATCGCTCATTTTAGGGGGTGGAGAAAATACACTGTGGGAACTAAGTGGCGCTTATGCAGATATGGCCCGGGTGCTCAATCATTACAACAAGTATAAAGGTTTGTATAACCCTGCCGACTATCATAATCCGGTTTATAGCACTCCCGAGGCAACAACAAACCCAAATCTGGAGCGTTCGGGTTTACTGGACGCTGCATCTATATACTATACATTTCAGGCTATGGAGGAGGTAATGCGCCCCGGCGAAGAAATGCTTTGGCAGCAATTCAGTTCAACCCAGCGTGTTGCCTGGAAAACGGGCACCAGCTTTGGCTTTCGCGATGGTTGGGCAATAGGTATCACCCCAAAATATGTAGTTGGGGTTTGGGTAGGTAATACCGATGGTGAAGGTCGCCCGGGGCTTACGGGTATTAATACAGCAGCTCCTGCCCTGTTTGAGATATTCAGATTATTACCGGTATCACGCTCCTGGTTTGAAATGCCAACCGGCGAAATGGTTAAAGTTAAAGTGTGCCATCAAAGTGGCTATCGTGCCGGGCAATACTGCGATGATACCGACGAGATATGGATTCCCAAAGCCGGCTTAAAAGCACCTGTTTGCCCTTACCATCAATTGATACACCTATCAACTGACAGCAAGTATCAGGTAAATGGTAATTGCGAATCGCCGGATAACATGGTAAACAAAACATGGTTTGTATTACCACCATCTATGGAGTATTATTATAAAGCACGTAACTACCAGTATCATGTATTACCCCCATTTCGTACAGATTGTGGGCAAGCCGAAAACGGTAATACGATGGAGGTCATATATCCTAAAGATGGCGCTAAAATATACGTTCCGTTGGAAGCAGATGGCAGCCGGGGCCGGATGATCTGCAACGCCGCTCATCGTATATCAGGAATGAAGATATTCTGGCACCTTGACGATCAATATGTAGGCACCACACAGGATTTTCACCAAATGGCCTTAAACCCGCCACCTGGCAAACACATACTTACGCTGGTTGACGGTAATGGAAACACCATCAACATCGGCTTTGTAATATTGAGTAAGTGATTGCAGATTTTTTTAAATAATAAATATCATTGTGCGGCAATTTCGCGCAAAACCCATCACTTTAAACTGAAAACTATAATTATATTGGCACATTAATTTTCACCTACATGCTTGAGCAGTATGATCTGCATAATTTACTGGTAATTGATATTGAAACTGTACCTCAGTACAGCGCACATGACCAGGTACCTGAACATCTGCAAAAATTATGGGAGCGCAAAACCCAGAATATGCGCAAGGAAGACTCGCCGGAAGATTTTTACAAAAGCGCCGGCATCTGGGCCGAGTTCGGTAAAATTGTTTGCATATCGGCCGGAATATTTACCGGCGGCGAGGCTACCGGTTTAAGAATAAAATCTTTTGTCGGGCATGACGAAAAAGAGTTACTTACTAAATTTTCGGCACTGTTGTTTAGTCAGCCACCCAACCTGGTATTATGTGCGCACAATGGCAAGGAGTTTGATTTTCCATACATCTGCCGCCGTTTATTAATAAACGGATTACCATTTCCGCCACAGTTGCAGTTAGCCGGAAAAAAGCCCTGGGAAATAATTCATTTAGATACCATGGAGCTATGGAAATTCGGTGATTATAAAAACTATACTTCCCTCAACCTGTTAACTGCCATTTTTGATATCCCTACACCAAAAGATGATATTGATGGCAGCATGGTTGGCCATGTTTACTGGAACGAAAATCAGTTAGACCGAATCAGTACCTATTGCCAAAAAGATGTAGTAGCAACCGCACAGCTGCTAAGGCGGTACCGTGGTGAAGAATTAATAAAAGAAGAATTTATTACCATAATAGGGCAATAATGCTGCAAGTAAAAGACCTGTCGGTTAATTTTAAAACAAGGGATGGCTTATTTAAAGCAGTAAAGGGCATATCTTTCAACTTACAAAAAGGAGAAACCATTGGCATAGTGGGCGAATCAGGGTCTGGTAAATCAGTAACCTCGCTTGCGTTGATGCGTTTACTTAATACCGAACAGACAGTAATAAACGGACAGGTAACATTAAATGATATCAATCTGTTTGACTTGCCAGAGCAGGAAATGCGTCACATTAGGGGTAATCGGGTGGCTATGATATTTCAGGAGCCCATGACCTCACTTAATCCGGTACTTACCTGTGGCTTTCAGCTTAGTGAGGCTATTCAGCTTCATTTAGGTTTAAACAAAGCTGAAGCTAAAAAGAAAACCATTGAGCTCTTTAACGAAGTTCAGCTCCCCCGCCCCGAAGCCATATTTGACAGCTACCCGCACCAGATATCGGGTGGACAAAAACAGAGGGTAATGATAGCCATGGCCCTTTCCTGCGATCCGGAAATTTTAATAGCTGACGAACCGACCACAGCTTTAGATGTTACCGTGCAAAAAGCTATTATCGAACTTTTAATAAAGTTAAAAACCACCAGCCGCAGGAGTTTGATATTTATATCACATGACCTGGGAGTGATTAAGGAAATTGCAGACCGCGTAATAGTGATGTACAAAGGCGATATTGTAGAAGAAGCAACAGTAACGGATTTGTTCAGCAACCCAAAACATCCTTACACTAAAGGTTTGCTGGCTTGCCGGCCGTCGCCTGATCAGCATTTAAAAAAGCTCCCGGTTATTGCTGATTTTTTTGATGTAAATAACATGGCCGATAAACAATCAGCAACTATCGATAGCATCCGTACTTTATATAATTACCCGGCAACTGAAATAGCTGACAGAAAAAAAGAATTGTACCAGCAACAGCCTCTTTTAAAGATTAATAAACTTTCAACCTGGTTCCCGGTTCATACCGGCTTATTTGGTTCATCAGGCAAAGTGGTTAAAGCCGTAAATAATGTGAGTTTTGAGGTGTATCCTGGTGAAACACTTGGACTGGTTGGAGAATCGGGTTGTGGCAAAACTACTTTGGGTCGTACTATTTTGCGTTTAATTGAACCCACGTCAGGCGAGGTAAGTTTTGAAGGTACAGATTTAAGCAAACTCAAGAAAAACGACCTCCGCGATATCAGGCGCGATATACAGATCATTTTTCAAGACCCTTACTCTTCCCTAAACCCCCGTTTAACTGTTGGGCAGTCAATCATGGAACCGTTACAGGTACACCAGTTTTACAGCAATAATACCCAGCGCAAGCAAAAGGTTTTAGAGTTGCTGCAAAAAGTAAACCTGCTCCCCGAGCATTTTAACCGTTACCCGCATGAATTTTCGGGAGGACAAAGGCAGCGTATCGTTATAGCCAGGGCATTAGCCTTACAACCGAAATTTATCATTTGTGATGAATCTGTTTCGGCGCTTGACGTATCGGTACAGGCGCAAGTACTAAATCTCATTCGCGAACTACAGCAGGAGTTTAAACTGACTTATATTTTTATATCCCATGATTTGGCTGTTATTAAACATATATCTGACCGAATGATGGTAATGAACAAAGGCGAAATTGTAGAAACCGGTTATCCAGACGATATTTATTATCGCCCGAAAGAAGAGTACACCAAAAGATTAATTGCATCAATACCAAAGGCATAAGCAAGAGGTATCATTCGCTTGGATGATACATTTTCGGCTGATTTGCTAACGTTCAAATTCCGTATCTTTGAGCAAATATTTTTCTATGTCTAAAAAGAAAAACAATTCTTCTATAGTTCAGGTGCTAACCCAAATGGTGCTTGACATATTTGAACAAAACGGTAATACGCCACTCAACTATAAACAGGTTTCAGCTAAATTAAATGTTCGTGACCCCGAGTCGCGCGACATTATCTTTGATATCCTGAAAGATGAAGCAAAAAAATCGGTACTCAAAGAGCTTTCACCCGGAAAGTTTCAGTTGCTGGAGTTAAAAACATTTATTGAAGGCAAAGTCGATTTAACTAACGATGGTTCGGCTTTTATTGTGACCGACGACGAATTTGAGAGCGATATTTTTATTGCTCCCCGTAAATTACGCAATGCCCTTGATGGTGATAGGGTAAAAGTATACGTATATGCCAAGAGCAAAGGTAAACGCAAGGAAGGCGAAATCATTGAAATTATTCAGCGGGCCAAAATGGAGTTTACCGGCATTGTTAAGCTATCAGAACGCTTTGCCTTTTTTATTCCGGACGACCGCAAAATGATGCATGATATTTTTATCCCCATGAGCGAATTACATGGTGCTAAAAACGGAATAAAAGCGGTTGCCGAAATTACCGACTGGCCTGCGGAAGCTAAAAACCCAATTGGCCGTATTAAACATATTTTGGGAGTTCAGGGTGAGAACGATACCGAAATGAATGCCATTCTTGCAGAATATGGCTTCCCGCTATCATTCCCGGCTGAGGTGGAGCATGAGTCTGAAGCTATTTCTGGTATTATAACCCAGGAAGAAATAGCCAAAAGACGCGATTTCCGAAACATCACCACATTCACTATTGACCCTTTTGATGCCAAGGATTTTGACGATGCCCTTTCCTTTCAACTGTTAGAAAATGGGAACTATGAAGTAGGTATTCACATTGCTGATGTTTCACACTATATCGCTCCGGATTCTGCCTTAGATAAAGAAGCACTGGACCGGGCTACATCCGTTTATCTGGTTGACAGGGTGATCCCCATGTTACCGGAGCGCCTTTCAAACGGGCTTTGTTCACTGAGACCTAAGGAAGAAAAATTATGTTTTTCGGCTGTATTTGAGTTGGATGAAAACGCGTACATTATGAACGAGTGGTACGGTAAAACCATTATCTACTCTGACAGGCGCTTTACTTACGAGGAAGTCCAGGAAGTAATTGAAAACAAAACCGGTGACTTTGTAAATGAAATACTAAAGCTTAACGACCTGGCCTACAAGCTGCGTGAGCGTAAATTTAAAAATGGAGCAATCAGCTTTGAAGCTACCGAAATTAAATTTAAGCTTGATGAGCATGGCAAACCAACCGGCGTTTATGTAAAAGAGCGTAAAGATGCTCACAAACTGATTGAAGATTTTATGCTTTTAGCCAACCGCAAGGTAGCTGAGCATGTAAGTAAAATGGGGAAAGGCAAGCATAAATATACCTTTGTATATCGTACGCACGACTCACCCAAACCTGATGCATTGGCCAATTTTGCTCAGTTTGCCGCGCGGTTTGGCTATAAGGTAAACACCAAATCAGACAAGGAAACAGCTAAATCGCTTAATTTTCTGATGGAAGATGTGGAAGGAAAAAAAGAGCAGAACGTGCTTACACAGCTGGCTATCCGTTCTATGGCTAAGGCAATTTATACTACTAAAGCAACCAGCCACTACGGCCTGGCGTTTGACCATTATACGCACTTTACTTCTCCCATACGCCGCTATCCGGATGTAATGGTACACAGGCTTTTGTTTCATTATTTAAACGGTGGACAATCTGCCAATGCCGAATATTATGAAAAGCTATGTTCGCACAGCTCCCAAATGGAGAAAAAAGCTGCCGACGCCGAGCGCTCTTCTATCAAATACAAACAGGCCGAATACCTGAAAGACCAGGTTGGTAATACATTTATGGGTATTATATCAGGTGTTACAGAATGGGGCATGTATGTAGAGATTATTGAAAATAAATGTGAAGGCATGATACGCCTCCGAGATATATCTGATGATTTTTATACTTTGGATGAAAAGAACTATGCCATTATAGGTCAGCGTAAAAAGAAAATATATCAGCTGGGTGACGAAGTACGTATCAAAGTAAAAAACGTTGACCTTACCAAAAAGCAAATTGATTTTTCCTTAATACAGGAATAAAAAACATACGTTGATTGAGTTGATATGAGTTAGGTACCGTACCTCATCAACCCAGCCAATTATTGAATATATAACATGAAACAACTTACAGATCTGCAGGCTCTGATAAATGCAGCCGTTGATAAATTAAACTTCCCAAAACACCCTGCCGAATTATATGAACCTATAAGTTATATATTATCGCTCGGCGGTAAACGCCTGCGTCCTGCGCTGCTGCTTATGGCTTGTGATCTTTTTGGTGGCGATGTAGAAAGTGCTGTTGAACCCGCCCTTGCTATTGAGGTATTTCACAACTTTACCCTGATGCATGATGATATTATGGACAATGCTCCATTACGTCGCGGGCAAGTTACCGTACACCAAAAGTGGAATGCCAACGTAGCCATCCTTTCGGGTGATGCTATGATGGTAGAGGCAAATAAGCTGATGATGAAGGTTCAGGATACCATTTTACGACAAGTGATGGACGTTTTTAACCAAACAGCCACCGGTGTTTGCGAAGGCCAGCAGATTGATATGAGTTTTGAACAACTCAGTAATGTAAGCATTGATGAATACCTGAATATGATACGCCTCAAAACAGCGGTATTATTGGGCGGTACCCTAAAGATAGGCGCCATAATTGGTGGCGCCACAGCAAACGATTCGCAATTATTGTATGATTTTGGAGTTAACCTGGGTATAGCATTCCAGTTACAGGATGATATATTAGATGTGTATGGCGATCCGGACAAATTTGGCAAACAGGTTGGCGGGGATATTATATCTAACAAGAAAACATACCTGCTTATCAAAGCGCTTGAGCTGGCTAAAGATGCACAGGCAACTGATTTAAACAATTGGATAGCAGCAACACAGTTTAATACCCAAGAAAAAGTACTTGCTGTAACGGGGATATATAACCACCTACAGGTAAGAGGCCATGCCGAAGAAGCGATGCAAACATATGCCGATAAAGCATTTGATGCACTTGACCATGTAAGCCTGCCCGATGAGCGTATTCAATACTTAAGATTGTTTGCCGATAGCTTATTGGTAAGGGAGTATTGATAGGATAGAAAATAAATCGCATAAAAAAGCTCCGTTCAAATTGAACGGAGCTTTTTTTATATCTGTAAAGCTTTGCTGATTACTCAGCTGCTGCTTCTTCAGTAGCTTCTGTATCAGCTTTCTTTGCTTTTGGAGCTGCTGCTTTCTTTGCTTTTGGAGCTTCTTCTGCTGCAACTTCAGCAACTGGAGCTGCTTCAACTACTTTCTTTTCTGCTTTTACTTTAGGTGCAGGTGCTGCAACCTCAGCAACTGGTGCTGCTTCAAACGGAACTACAGAAACGTATGAACGGTTATCAGCTTTTTTTCTGAAAACTACATGCCCATCAGTTAATGCAAATAATGTATGATCTCTGCCGATACCTACGTTAACGCCAGGATTGTGTTTAGTACCACGTTGACGAACGATGATGTTACCTGCAATTGCTGGCTGACCACCGAAAATTTTGATACCTAAACGTTTGCTATGCGACTCGCGGCCGTTTCTGGAACTACCGGCCCCTTTTTTGTGTGCCATTTCTTAATATCTTTTATGGAATTGAAGAACAACTCCGGTTTAAACTTTAATTATAATGTAATACCGGTGATCTCGATCTTGGTAAATTGCTGACGGTGACCGTTTTTCTTTTTGTAACCTTTTCTTCTTTTCTTCTTGAAGATGATCACTTTATCACCTTTTAAATGAGACACGATCTTAGCTGATACTTTAGCGCCTTTCAAATCAGAACCTAATTTGAATTTACCTTCGTTTTCTGCTAACAATACACTGTCAAATTCAATACTAGCGCCTTCATCGCCTTGTAATCTGTGTACAAAGATCTGCTGGTCTTTTGCAACTTTAAATTGCTGTCCTGCTATACTTACTATTGCGTACATGTTTGTTAATTATTGTTTTAAAATTCGAGGTGCAAATATAGGGATTGATTATTAAATAAACAATCCCCTATATGTTTTATTTTTTTAATCTTTCTTCGGCAGCGATCAAACTCTGCTTAATTTCCTTGATCAGGGTCTTATTGGCATCAATTAAACGCACATCACCCTGATACTCGCTGTCAAACACTACCCTTTTACTTTTTTGCTTGTATTTAAACTCGATTACATAGCGTATCGATTTGTTTTTTGCCTCCTTAGTAGTATCAGCCAGTTCTTTTGATGGAAAATCCCAGAAACCCAGATCGGCCGCTTTACGGTGCAGGTAAAGTAAATCATCGCTGGTCAGCCTCAGGTGCATTTTTACTAACGAATCTCTCCTGTCTATATATTGGTAATCACCTGTTTTAGAATTATATTTATTCATAAGGCTATCAACTGGGCCATACTGAATAGACATGGAATCAAAATCTGAGAACCTATAAGGGGCATTTTTAAGCATCATGCCATAATAATAAAAGCAGTAAAGTAAAAAAGGCACTATGACGGCAAGTGCAAAAAATATTTTTTTGGTACGTTCAGACATATATATTTATTGTTATTGAATTATTGGATCAATTTCTACCGGAGCATTTTTATCAAGCTCCCCCTCCCATTTACTTACCACAGCCGTAGCCATAGCATTACCCAAAACGTTGGTAGCCGACCGCCCCATATCTAACAGCGGATCTATCCCGATCAGCAAAAACAAACCAGCCTCTGGTATGCTGAACATAGATAATGTAGCAGCGATTACTACCAGCGAAGCCCGCGGAACTCCGGCTACACCCTTACTGGTAAGCATTAATACCAGCAGCATTGATAATTGATGTCCAAAAGATAAATGAATATCATATGACTGCGCCAGGAATAACGAGGCAAAGGTCATATACATCATGGAGCCATCCAAATTAAAGGAATAGCCCAGCGGTAATACAAAACTCACAATTTTATTGCTGCATCCAAAGCGTTCCAATTCAATGAGCACCCGAGGATAAGCCGCTTCACTTGTTGAGGTACTGAAAGCAATGAGCATAGCATCTTTTATGCTGCTTACCAACCTGAATACTGATTTACGCAAAACAATAAACCCTGCTAGGATAATAACCAGCCAAAGCATAATGAGGGCAAAATAAAATTCACTTATAAAAATACCATAGGTAGATAATACCCCAAGTCCTTGTTTAGCAATAACGGCTGTGATGGCACCAAAAACAGCTAAAGGGGCTACCTTCATCACATAGCTGGTTATTTTTAATATCACGTGAGCTATGGCATCCATAGCTTTTATTACAACTTTGCCCTGCTCACCTATTGCTGCTGTAGCCACACCAAAAAACAGGGAAAACACCACAATCTGCAGTATTTCATTGTTGGCCATAGCTTCAATAAAACTCTTCGGAAAAACGTGGCCAATAAAATCAGTTAATGACAATGCCGATTTTTTAATGCCTGTACTCAAATAGCTGTTAGGCAACGGAAGGTGCATCACTTTTCCGGGTTCAAACAGGTTCACGAACAGCATACCCAATAATAATGATACCAGGGTAGCACTTAAAAACCACAGCATTGTTTTACCGCCAATACGGCCAACTGCCTTAATATCTCCAACTTTAGCTACCCCTACTACCAATGTGGTAAAAACAAGCGGTGCTACAATCATTTTTATCAGCCTTAAAAATATATCGCTTAAAATGGTAAATACCTCCAATTTATCCTCGCGTATAGAATTATTATCTTTACTGATCTTTAATTGTTGTACTTTTTGGGCTTTTAAGGCTATGTATTGCGCAGTTGTGGTATCATGCGACAAAACCAATTGAGTATTTATATCTTTTATATGAGCATCGGCTGTACTAATATTTACGTTGATGGCATTAATTACGCTAACATTGTAAATGTATCCGGTTATAACGCCTAATATTAGCGCAATAAAAATATAAAGTGTCAGGTTACTTTTTTTTTGCATATAGCTGATTGCAGGGTGCTAAACTACAATTAATTAATATTTTGCTAAAATTTTTAAATACACATGAGTATTACTACTTACGGATTACAGCATATAAAAAAAGAAATTCAGCATTTGTCCCATGAGCAACTGAGCGAATTACTGCTCCGTTTGGCCCGTTATAAAAAAGAAAATAAAGAATTATTAGCCTTCATGCTGTTTGAAGCTCATGATGAGGCTGCCTTTGTAGAAAAAGTAAAAGCCGAGGCTGGTTTTATGTTTAGCCAATTACCTTCCCTTAGTTACAATGCGGCTAAAGGTATGCGGAAAATTTTAAGATTACTGAGTAAATACACTAAATTTATAAGTACCAAAGAGGCCGAAATTGAATTATTATTAAATTTTTGCGTTAACTACCTGGAATACGCCGACAAGCGTACCAACTACAAACCCATTAGATTAATATTAACAAGACAGGTTGAAAAGATTAAAAATTTAATTGGGAAACTGCATGAAGACATTCAGTTTGATTACCTGGAAGGTTATAATACTTTACTTGCCGATGCTGAAAAAAAACTCGGATGGTTTAAAAAGAATGATTATCAGTTGTAACATACAGCTTACCTAAGCATCTAATATTAAAAAACTATTAACACTGTGGCCAACAAAGAAGCAGCATTCAAGCAAATATATGAAGCTAATTCTAAAAAGATATTCCACTTATGCTATGGTTATACCGGCGATGATGATGCCGCTAATGATCTTTTGCAGGAAACCTTTTTAAAAGTTTGGCAAAATTTAGAAAAATTCCGAAACCAGGCCATGATATCAACCTGGATATACCGCATAGCAGTCAATACTTGCTTAACTTACCTACGATCAGAAAAACGACAGGCTAAAGACGAACTTACCCCGCAGATAGCCGAAACCAAAAGAGAAGAACTATCGGATAAAAACGAGAAGGTGGCTTTGCTGTATAAGTGTATTTCAAAGCTGGAAGAATCAGAAAGAATTATAATAACTATGGTGCTTGATGAGGTGCCATACCCCGAAATAGCTGATATTTCGGGCATATCAGAAGGAAACCTGAGGGTGAAGATTTATCGTATAAAACAAAAATTAACAGAATTATATAACCAGTATGAAAGACTTTGATCATTTGATGTCGGTTTGGCAGGGACAGCCAAAACCAGATCAGCTTTCAGTGGATGAGGTGCTGAAGCAGGTAAAGAAGGGAATTCGCAGCATAACTACTAAGTTGTACTGGAGTATAGTGGCCATGGTGGTGATAACCATATTTGCATTTATAATTACATTTTTCCTGGCGTTTAAATCGTGGGTTACCACAGTGGGTATTTTGATTGTGTTAGTTACCATGCTCATGTACCTTTCGCTCATTGTTAGACACTACCACATATTAAGCAAGCGCGATGCAACCCTTAACCCCTCCGAATATCTCGATAGCCTGAAGGCATACCAAAAAACCAGAACTAAAGTAATTGGCTGGTTCTATTACATATATACCTTACTCATTAGTGCCGGCCTCGCTATGTACTTGATAGAACTGCTGGAAAACGCCTCCCTACCATTTAAACTCATCACTTACGGCTCAACGTTAATATGGTTTTTGTTTACTACCTTTTACTTAAAACCCCGTATGTTTAAAAACGAAGAAGAGAAATTAAACCTGATGATTGACAGGCTGGTACGCCTACAGGAGCAATTTGATTAAGCAATATTGCTCATTATTAAATGACCGAATATAACATCACCATAAGGCAAGCTACCATTGCCGATACCGAAACTTTGCGTGTGCTGAGCCAGGAAACTTTTTATTACTTTTTTGGGCCATTAAATGATAAGGCAAACATGGATAGTTATGCGTCCACAGCCTTTACTACTGCAAAAATTGAAGCTGAACTTAATGATCCTGACTCGCAATTTTATTTCGCGTTGCTTGACGGACAACTTACCGGCTACATCAAATTAAATTTTGGCCTGGCACAAACCGAATTTCAGGATCCCCATTCGCTTGAAGTGGAACGCATATATGTTTTAGCCGAATACCACAGCAAAAAAATTGGCCATCAGTTACTCAACTTCGCCACGCAAATGGCCATTGACAAAGGTTTTCAATACATATGGCTGGGTGTTTGGGAGCACAACCATAAAGCGATCAGCTTTTATGAAAAGCACGGGTTTAAACTATTCAGCAGCCATCCTTTTATGTTGGGCAAGGATAAACAGACGGATCTGCTGATGAAAAAAGAGCTATTTGTCTGAACCACGATTAAAAAACAAAATCAATCTTTTAAAAAAGGATTAAAATTGCGGGTACCTATTTCCATTCCCGCTGCGCGGCATACGGTTTTGTCGCCAAACTTAAAATTGATATTATCCATAGCCTGGTACAGCCTTATACGCTCTTCATTATCCTCAAATAAATTGATCTGGTAGCTGCCGCTGCACAGATCGCTCAACCTTATTCCTATAAGCCGGATGGGCCGGTACTGGTTCCAGGCCTTTTTAAGCAGGTTTTTAATTCCGGGGATTAAAATATGTTCGGCTGCTGTAAGAGGGATTTTTTGCTGTTGGGTATGAGTTTCAAAATTGGCGTAGCGTATCTTAATAGCCATACATGACGATAGTTTATTTTCCCGCCGCAATTTACCTGATAGTTCTTCTGTCATAGATACCAGGATAGTTTCGAGCGTACGCTGATCGTTCACATTATTAGTAAAAGTATGCTCGGTTGATATAGATTTCCTGTCGGAGTACGGCACAATCTCGCTGAAATCAATACCATGCGCTTTTTCCCATAAATATTTACCAGCCTTGCCAAAAACCGCTTCCAGGAATCGAATATTCGTTCTTTGAAGATCGCCTATTTTTTCAATACCATATTGATATAGTTTTTGACAGGTACTTTCACCCAGACCAGGTATCTTCCCTATATTTAAAGGAGCTAAAAATTGTAATTCTTCCCCATGCTTAATAAATAACTCTCCGTTGGGTTTTGCCTGGTTAGTGGCCATTTTGGCTACTGTTTTGCCAGATGCCATACCAAAGGAAATAGGCAAGCCTGTTTCCCTGATAACTTTTTGCCGCAGATCAGAAGCTATCTGATAGCAATCGTAAAAGCGATCCATCCCGGTTAGATCAATGTAAAACTCATCAACCGATGTTTTTTGATACAACGGTACCGAATCGTGAATGATCTTTGTAACCTCACGTGAAGCTTCTGAATAGCGGCCGTGAGTTCCATGAATCACAATGGCATGCGGGCAAAGTTTCAGAGCCTGTCTTGTGGGCATAGCCGAATGTACTCCATATTTGCGCGCTTCATAACTGCACGAGGCCACCACTCCCCTCTCAGCCGAACCTCCAATAATAACCGGTTTGCCTATCAGCTCCGGATTAAATTTACGTTCAACCGATACAAAGAATGAGTCAAGGTCTATATGAACAATATGCCGCTTAACATCCATGTACAAATATGAAAATAAATTCAGTATTTTACTAAAAATATTAGCATTTTTGTTAATCTAAAAACCATTGCCATGTATATGTACGAAGATTATTTGATGCTGCTTTCACCTCCCGAAGCTGTAAAGCACGAGATTTCCCGCTATAAAAAGGCATCGGCTAAATTAATTGGCAATTACAAAAGCATGGATTCGCCTGCACATATTTCAGTACAACATCTGGAACGGCAAAGACCATTTATGGCCGAAACCAATGTTTCAAAGTTGGAAAGCAGCCTGAATGAACTGCCACCTATTTTACTTCACATTGACGGCTTTAAATACTTTACTCATTTGCATGGCAAAATGACCATTTATGCCCATATAAGAGTTACCCCTGCTGTTGATGAATGGTTTACCCTGCTAAAGAAAAAACTTCATATCAAAAAAACTATTGTACCACATATAACCATTACGAGGGATATTCCGGAGAGAGATTTTAACCTGTTGTGGCCACATTTCAGACATAAAAAACTGATAGAACCATTTTGGGTCAATGAGCTTAAAATGCTAAAACGTGAATCATTTGCTTCATCCCCCCAATGGATACCTTGTAAAGTTTTTGAGTTTAAGAACTTTAAAGAGATGGCAAACAGTGCTGAAAGTATTATTAACCGGCAGGCAGCTGCAGAAAACCAGATAAATCTTTTTTAAAACCTACTATTATGGACTACAAAGATTATTTAACAATCATTTCGCCTCCTGACCATGTAGATAATAAGATCAGGTTATTCAAGCGTACATGCGGTAACAAAATAGGTAAGTTTCCGAGCATGTATGCAAAAGCTCATATATCCATTGATTTTATCAGGGACAGTATTGACCAGCAAAGCAAAAAACCATTAATACTAAAACCATTTTATGAGCTGCTGGATTTTAAGATCAGGACCATACCTGCCCATGAACTCAGAATAAATGGTTTCAACTTTTTTTGCCATGGGCCAAATTTCAGAACTATTTACGCAGCGTTGGAATTGGATGAAGAAACAGAAAACTGGTTCAATACCGTTAAACAGGCTTTAAGGATAAACAGAAAACTCAAACCACATATTACCGTAACCAGAAAAATCCCCACAGAGTTCTTCAATATTTTATGGCCATATTTTCAAAATACCGAGTACAATGATTCATTTGAGGCCAACTCTTTAATCATACTGGAAAAAGAAAGTGGTAACCCTTTTGACTATTACCGAGAGTATAAAAAGCTGCCATTCGCCAAAAAATCGGCCTGATTTTGATCGGCATATTGCCAAACCAAAGCCCTATGTTAGTTAACAATCTAAAGCATAGATTGTTAACTTTTTTAACAATTTATTAACCATAACCAAACCTTTTTCTATATTTGCCCCGGGGTAAGTCTTTTACGGCCAGCTCCTCTTGAACTCCCCCAGGGTGGGAACACAGCAAGGGTAGAGAGTTGAGCGGCGCGATAAAAGTAGCTTACCCTTTTTTTATTTTCCTTATTTTTGCCGGCACGGCAAAACAGACTTAAACCGCTCTGTAGGTTTATTAGTCTTCAAAGTCTTAATTTTAATTAAATGCTCGATATACTCATTATAGGTGGTGGCCCAATAGGTTTAGCTTGCGGCCTCGCAGCTCAAAAAGCAGGTTTAAGTTTTGTTATTGTTGAAAAAGGTTGCCTGGTTAACTCTTTATATAATTATCCGTCAACCATGACCTTTTTCTCAACCTCTGAGAAACTCGAAATTGGCGGTGTACCCTTTGTAACGGTACATAACAAACCAACCCGTGCCGATGCGCTGGAATATTACCGCAGGGTAGCGTTATCCAATCATCTGCCCATTAACCTATTTGAAGAGGTTACTAATGTGACCAATGAAAACGGCAGCTATACTATTACCACCAGCAAAACAACTTATCAGGCGAAAAGGGTTATACTTTCTACCGGTTTCTATGATATAGCTGTTAACCTGGATATCCCCGGTGAAAATTTGCACAAGGTAAAGCATTACTATCAGGACCCGCATTATTATACCCTGCAAAAGGTGGTTGTAGTAGGTTCAAGCAATTCGGCTATTGATGTGGCGCTGGAAACCTATCGTAAAGGAGCCGAAGTTACTTTAGTAGTACGTGGCAGCGAAATTAGTCAACGTGTAAAAT
>Ga0247742_10000024_pt1 | contig 146285 bp, 137 predicted proteins | sample UWRJL208509C2_FD_180944 | JGI IMG/M metagenome (GOLD analysis project Ga0247742, IMG submission 180944) | Plant litter microbial communities from Arlington Agricultural Research Station in Wisconsin, United States - UWRJ-L208-509C-2 | ecosystem: Environmental > Terrestrial > Plant litter >...
TGGGGTTCGTTCGGCTTGGGCTCGAGCGCGATCCGGAGGCCGTAGCCCTTTTCCTTGATATACCCGGCTGCGGTGTCCACGCCTTCCTTCATGCGGTCCAGCGCTGCGGAGAGGTCCTTGGAGCCGTCGTATTCGCTGCCTTCACGGCCGCCCCACATCACGAAAGTTTCTGCGCCAAGCTCTGCGGCGAGGTCAATGTTCCGGAGGATCTTGCTGAGGGCAAAGCGGCGGATGGAGCGATCGTTCGACGTGAAACCGCCGTCCTTAAATACCGGGTGGCTGAAGAGGTTGGTGGTCACCATGGGCGTCTTCAGCCCGGTCTCTGCCAAGGCTGCCTTGAAGTTCTTCAGAATGAGGTCGCGCTCGGAGGCAGTGGCGTCAAAGGGGATCAGATCATTGTCGTGGAAAGTGATGCCGTAAGCGCCCAGCTCGCTGAGTTTATGCACGGCTTCCACAGGGTCCAGTGCCGGACGGGTGGCCACGCCGAAGGGATCGGCGCCGGTCCATCCGACAGTCCAGAGGCCAAAGGTGAAGCGGTCCTGCGGGGTGGGCTGCGGGGTCATATTTGCTCCTTTGCAAAGCACTGGGGAAGAACTTGGAGAAGTGCATTCCAATTAGTTTTCAATCTGAACTATATGGGGGATAATGGATCATGGTCAATGGAAGCCGGAAAAAAGTTCTTTGAATCTGCAGGGAGGTCCCACGCCAGTGAATGAAGCAGCCGCGCCCGGGCGTGTAGGGGACGTCCGCCGTCGAAATCTTTCGCTCGTCTTGGACTCCATCGCCCGAACCGGGGACGCCAAACCCAGCCGCGCGCAGCTCGCGGCCGGAACCGGACTCACTAAAGCCGCCGTATCCAGTCTTGTTGCCGACCTCGTGGAATCCGGGCTGGTTTCCGAGGTGGGTCTCTATCGTGACGGCGAGCGGGGTCGGCCGGGGCAGGGGCTCGAACTCAGCTCGCGCCGCGGCGTGGTGGGCATGGAGATCAATGTGGACTACCTGGCCGTTGGCCTCGTGGATCTGGGTGGCAACCTCCGTTTCCACTCAACGGTCGAATCGCGGAACCGGGGACTGGCGCCCGAAAAGGTCATGGAACGCCTGGGTGTGCTGGCTGCCGAAGCCATCGCCGCCGCGGCTGCGGCGGACATCTCAATCCTGGGCGGCGGATTGGCGGTGCCAGGCCTCGTGGATGAGCAGCGCAACCTTGTCCTGTCTGCTCCAAACCTCCACTGGGAGCACGAGGAACTGAACCCGCGGTCCCTGCTTGAAGATGCGCCGCTTGGCGTCAGGTTGTCCAACGAGGCCAACAGTGCCGCGCTCGGCGAGCTCTGGTACGGCAAGGGCCAACCCGATTTCCTCTACGTTTCAGGTGAGGTGGGTGTGGGTGGCGGCGTCATTATCGGCTCCGAGCTTTACACCGGGCCGGGCGGCTCTGCGGGTGAGCTCGGCCACATCGTAGTCCACCCGGATGGGCCGGGCTGCTCCTGCGGAGGCACGGGCTGCCTGGAAACGTTCGCTGGCCAGGAGGCCATTTTCGAGGCCGCCGGCATTCCTGAGGGCTCACTCGGTGCGCGTACGGAACTGCTGCTGGCGGCCTTGGCTGCCCAGGAGCCGCAGGCCACTCGGGCGGTACACGACGCCGGAAAGTATTTGGGCGTCGCGCTCGCTTCTTCTGCCCGGTTGATGGACATAGAGGCAGTAGTTCTCGGCGGACACTTTGCGGTCCTGGCGGAATGGCTCAAACCGGCGCTGCTGACCAGCTTGGACCGTTATGCGCCCGGCCTGCTTGATCCGGGCAACCTGACGGTTTCGGCCCTGGAGCACTCCGGAACCCTTCTTGGTGCTGCGGGCCAGGTGATCCGGTCCGTTATTGAGTCGCCGTTCGAGTTCCTGCTGGCGAGCAAGCTAGCCTGAGCGGGGGTGCCTGGGCCGCGTTTGCGATCGCTGGCGATAAAACGGCGTGGGTCCTTCCGAATGAATCATCAGCATGCTTACTATTGATGGATCAGTTGTTCGCGCAAACTACCCCCACGGACGAGTGCCCCATGACTTCACAAGACTCAGCCCACACCAGTACCGCCAAGGCGCAGACCGCTCCCTCTCCGGAGGATTCGCGTAAGCCGGACAGTCCCAACGATCTCGCCAAGCCCACATGGATGTACATCGCCAAGCGGACGCTCCGGGAGTTCACCAAGGATCAATGCCCTGACGCGGCGGCCGGCCTAACGTACTACGCCGTCCTCTCCTTGTTTCCAGCGCTCCTGGCGCTGGTCTCCCTCATTGGCATCTTCGGAGACGCCGGCAAGACAACGTCATCACTGTTGGATATTGTGCAGCAGTTCGCGCCGGGGCCGGGCGTTGACGCCATGCGCCAGCCGATCGAGGAACTGACTCAGTCCAACACGGCCGGGCTCGCCCTGGTTTTCGGTATCTTGGTAGCGCTCTGGTCCGCCTCGGGCTACGTCACCGCCTTCAGTCGAGCAATGAACCGGGTTTACGAAGTGGACGAAGGCCGCGGCTTCATCAAGCTGCGGGGCACCATGCTCGCCGTCACCGTCGTCGCCGTCGTGGGTGCAGCGCTCGCCGCTGCCATGCTGGTCCTGAGTGGTCCCGTGGCGGAAGCCATCGGTGGCGCCATCGGATTGTCGGAGACCTTCCTGACCGTCTGGAACATTGCCAAATGGCCGGTCCTCATAGTTATTGTGGTCGCGATCATTGCCGTGCTCTACTACTTCACGCCCAACGTCAAGCAGCCCAAGTTTCGCTGGATGAGCATGGGCTCTCTCATTGCCTTGGTGATTTTCGCCCTTGCCTCGCTGGGCTTCGGTTTCTACGTTGCCAACTTCAGCAACTACAACAAGACGTACGGTGCCCTCGCGGGCGTCATCATCATGCTGCTGTGGCTCTGGATCCTCAACATGTCCTTGCTGTTCGGCGCCGAGTTCGACGCCGAAATGGAGCGCGGCCGCCAACTCCAGGGCGGCATTGAGGCCGAGGAGAGCATTCAACTCCCGCCGCGCGATACCAAGAAGAGCGACAAAATGCAGGAAAAGGAAGACGAAGTAATTCGGGACGGCGAAGAAATCCGCGAAACGCACGGTGACGAGCCCAAGAAGAACAAGTAGCCGGACGAGGAGACACCCGCAGTGAGAACTGAAACGCACAACGCCAAGCTCAAAGCCATCCGTAACGGCGACAGCGTCCGGATCAGCGGTGAGGTTTTCCACGTCGACTCAATCGAACCCCAAGCGGGCTCGCGGAACATCAGGTTGGAATTGACAGCGCCCGACGGCGGCTCGGTCACCTTGATCGGCCGGCCGAAAGCCCGCATGCAGCTGACTGCTCGAGCTTCATGAGCCATCAGGCCTCGGCGGGGAAACCCTGATCGGCGTCATCCCACCAGCCCTCCCAGGCGCTGGAGGTCAGGCGTTCGGTGGCGACAGCAGGGGCGTGTTCGCTGGCGGAATCGCCGGACGGCCCGCTGTGGCTGCCGCTGGCGTCGAGGAAAAAGGTCAGTGTCTTCAAGAGCATCATGGTGGTGTCCTTTCAGGGGTTTCGTGGACGTCTTTGTCCAGGTAAAACCAGCGTAGGTGCCCATTGTTTCCTCCCATCGACGCCATGTTTCAGCTGTGTACCACTTATCTCACCTGCGCGTTCGAGGACTTTTAGCTGACACAAAAGCGGGCCCCTGCCGTGACCTTGGCAGGAGCCCGCTGGCTTTGGAGCGATCCTCCCGCGGAACTTAGGGCATCCGCGGGAGGACCACGTTGTTAGGCGAACGGGAGGACGAGCTCCGCGTAGCGCTGCTTCATGGTTTCCAGGACTGCGTCGCCATCGGCGTCCCAGATTTCCTGGTTGAAGATCTCTACCTCGATGTCGCCCTTGTACCCGGCGTCCCTGACCCAGGTGCCGATGGTGGCGAAGTCGATGACGCCGTCGCCCATCATGCCGCGGGACAACAGCGCGTCCGCAGCGATGGGCAGGTTGAAGTCGCACACCTGGTACGAGGCAATGCGGTTCTCGCGGCCGGCACGTTCGATCTGCGCCTTCAGTTCCGGGTCCCACCAGACGTGGAAGGTGTCGACGGCGACGCCAACAGCCTTTGCGTCGTACGGCGCGGCGAGATCCAAGGCCTGGCCAAGGGTGGAGATGAGTGCGCGGTCCGCTGCGTACATCGGGTGCAAGGGTTCCAGCACCAGGCGGACGCCGTTTTCGGAGGCGAAGGGAACAAGTTCCTGGAGCCGGTCCGCCACGCGCTGGCGTGCAGCGACGACGTCCTTCTCTCCGGGAGCAAGCCCGCCAACCACCAGGAACAGTTCCTGGGTGTCCAGCGCTACTGCTTCGCGGACGGCTTCGAAATTGTCAGCCAGAGCTGCGGCCTGTCCCTCGGCATCGGCTGCGGTGAGGAAGCCACCGCGGCAGAGCGAGGAAACACGCAGACCGGCGTCCTTGATGAGCTTGGCGGCCTTGTCCAGTCCGGCCTCGGCCACGCGGTCGCGCCACGGCCCGATCGCGGGGATGCCGGCGCGGGCGCAACCGTCAACGGCTTCGGCCAGGGTCCATTTTTTGGTGGTGGCGCTGTTCAGGGAGAGTCGCGAGAAATCGGAGCTCATGCGCCCACCCCGTTGATCCGCAGGAAGTCAGACATCCGGAACGCGGCCAGCGACGGATCCTTCAGCAAGCCGGCTTGGTCTGCCAGTTCGAAGGTCTTGGCCAAGTGCAGCACCGAACGGCCGGAGTGCAGGCCGCCCACCATCTGGAAGCCGGGCTGCTTGCCGTTGAGCCAGGACATGAAGGCGATGCCCGTCTTGTAGTAGAACGTGGGGGCGCTGAAGATGTGCTTTCCGAGCTCACGGGTGGAGTCCAGGATGGCGCGCCCTTCGGCGCCCTGACCGGCGTCGTACTTCTGCAACGCTACCGAAGCGGCCGGGTAGATCGCCGCGAAGATGCCCAGAAGGGCGTCCGAGTGGTGCGTTTGGTCGCCGTCGATCAGTTCCGGGTAGTTGAAGTCGTCGCCGGTGTAGAGGCGGACGCCTTCCGGCAGGTTGGCGCGGAGGGCGACCTCGTGTGAGGCGTCCAGCAGCGAAACCTTCACGCCGTCAACCTTGTCCGAGTGTTCGCGGATCAGGCTGAGGAACGTTTCGGTGGCAACGGAGACGTCATCGGAGCCCCAGTAGCCTGCCAGCGCGGGGTCGAACATGGTGCCCAGCCAGTGCAGGATGACGGGCTGGTCCACTTCCTGCAGGAGTGTCGAGTAGACGTGCAGGTAGTCGTCGGCGCCGTTGGCAACCTTGGCCAGGGCGCGGGATGCCATGAGGATGACCTTGGGACCGGCCTCACTGACCACCGCGATCTGCTCGCGGTAAGCATCAATGACGGCCTGGATACCCGCTGCACCCTCGGGAAGGGCGGTGATGTCCAGCTGGTCGGTGCCGGCGCCGCAGGAAACGAGGTCCCGGACGGACTTGCCGGCGATGGCGGCGTTGCCCGCTGCCACGACGGAAGCGGCCTCGGTGCCGGTGCGCTTGATGAGCTGCTGGGTCGCGGCCCAATCCAGGCCCATGCCGCGCTGTGCGGTGTCCATGGCATCGGCAACGCCCAAGCCATAGGACCACAGCTCGTGCCGGTACGCCAGGGTGGCGTCCCAGTCAAGCTGGGCCGGGGCGCCGGGAGTGTTGTCCGCGGAGACCTCAGGGATGACGTGTGCTGCGGCGTAGGCGCGGCGGGCCGTCAAAGGAGCAGTCGGTTTGGTCCACGATGTGGCCGCCTGAAGGCGGTACTCGCGGGTGCCGCCGTCGTCGGTGGGAAGAATCAATGACGTCATTAGAGGGTGATCTCCGGGATGTCGATGGTGCGGCGCTCAGCCGAGGACTGCAGGCCGAGTTCGGCCAGCTGCACACCGCGTGCTGCGGAAAGCAGGCCGAAGCGGTGCTCGCGACCGGCGACGACGTCGCGCAGGAATTCTTCCCACTGCAGCTTGAAGCCGTTGTCCAGTTCAGCGTTGGCGGGGACTTCCTGCCACTGGCTGCGGAAGGATTCCGTGACGGGCAGGTCCGGGTTCCAGACCGGCTTGGGGGTGTGGGCGCGCTGCTGCGCAACGCACTTGTTCAAACCGGCGACGGCGGAACCGTGCGTGCCGTCGATCTGGAACTCAACCAGTTCGTCGCGGTAGACGCGAACGGCCCAGGACGAGTTGATCTGGCCGATGACGTCGTCGCCACCCGGGGTTTCGAGTTCGAAGATGCCGTAGGAGGCGTCGTCGGCGGTGGCCTTGTATTCCTTGCCGGCCTCGTCCCAACGTGCGGGGATGTGCGTTGCGGTCTTGGCGTTGACGCTCTTGACCTTGCCGATGATGCCTTCAAGGACGTAGTTCCAGTGGCAGAACATGTCCGTGGTCATTCCGCCGCCGTCTTCCTTGCGGTAGTTCCAGGACGGGCGCTGGGCAGCCTGGACGTCGCCTTCGAAAACCCAGTAACCGAATTCGCCACGGATGGAAAGGATGCGGCCGAAGAAGCCTTCATCCACCAGGCGGCGGAGCTTGACCAGGCCGGGGAGGTACAGCTTGTCGTGCACTACGCCTGCGGTGACGCCGGCTTCCTTGCCGATCTGTGCCAGCTCGATTGCTTCTTCCAGGGTCTCGGCCGTGGGCTTCTCGGTGAAGATGTGCTTGCCGGCGCGCATTGCCTTCTTCAGGGTGGCGGCGCGGAGGCTGGTCATGGACGCGTCGAAGATGATGTCAACGGTGGGGTCGGCAATGACGGCGTCCAGGTCGGTGGTCCACTCGGAGACCTTGTGGAGTTCGGCGAGCTCGCGGATCTTGGCTTCGTTGCGGCCAACCAGGATCGGCTCCACCTGAACCTTGGTGCCGTCTTCCAAGGTGAAGCCGCCGGCATCGCGGATGGGGAGGATGGACCGCAGCAGGTGCTGGCGGTAGCCCATACGGCCGGTGATGCCGTTCATGGCGATACGGATCGTCTTTGTTTCGAAGCCCATGTTTTCTCCAGTGCCTTGTGTGCCGGCCGCTGAGCGTTGCCGGTGCTTACTTATGTCATGTGGGAAAGCGCATTCCCGCTGCAATTGATCATGCACCATGGCGCGCCGTATTGGCAAGCGCTTTCCCAAAATTCCAAGAGAACTGCCATAATTTCCTTAGCGCCAGTCCCGACGCTTGCAGAAAAGGAGTTCCCCGTGGCCGCCAGCACACTGAGTGAAGTTGCCCGTTTGGCCGGGGTCTCCCTCGCTACGGCATCCCGGGTCCTCAACGGCTCGTCCCGCAAACCAGCAGAAGACATCGCGCAACGCGTCCGCGAAGCCGCCGACAAACTGGGTTATGTTCCCAATGCGCAGGCGCAGGCGCTCGCAAAGTCCAGTTCAGGGTTGATCGGCCTTATTGTCCACGACATCGCCGATCCCTACTTCTCTGCCATCGCCCGCGGCGTCCAGGAAGCGGCCCGCCAACAGAACCGCATGGTCCTGCTGGCCAGCACATCAGGCACCCCGCACGACGAGAAGGAAGCAGTAGCTGCATTCGCTGCCCGCCGTGCCGACTCCATCGTGATCGCCGGATCGCGCTCAGTCCGCGCCGAGGACAAGCAAGGAAACAGTGAACTCGCTGCCGAACTGGACCGCTACTGCCGCAACGGCGGGCACGTGGGAGTGGTGGGTCACCCCGTAGTTGGAGCGTCCACCACCGAGGGCTACCACGTGGTGAAGGTCCCCAATGAAGAGCTCGCCGCCGGCCTGGCCGCCGAACTGGCCGCTACCCACGACGGCGAATTCCTGATCGTTGCCGGCCCCGAAGGGCTCTACACCTCCGACGACAGGGTCCGCGGATTCCAGCGAGGACTCGAAGACGCCGGCAGGCCCACAGCGGAAATCATCCGCACCGGATTCAACCGCGCCGGGGGATATGAAGCCGGCCTGGCGCTCGCGGACCGGATCAAGGCGTCCCAAGAACGGCTCTGCATCTTCGCCGTGAACGACGTCATGGCTATCGGAGTCACTGCGGCCCTACGGCCCGAAGGGGTGTGGATTCCCCGTGATGCCACCATCGCCGGCTTTGACGACATCGAAACCCTCCGCGACTTCCGGCCCGCTCTTTCAACGGTGCATTTACCGCTCGAGGACATTGGACGCCTCGCCGCAGGAGATCCTGACACTCCGCCTGTCAGCGGGGCGGTCAAGCTCCGCCGCAGCACCGAAACCCCGGTGGAATCGCAGGTATGACCGCAGCGGAGGCCCAGGCGCCCCGAGCGCTCACGGTGATTCCCGCCGTCGGGCCTTCCGGTCTGGCGGCGCCCGCAGTCCTGGTTCTGCCCGGCGGAGGCTACGCGAAAACGGCAGACCATGAAGCCGAACCTGTGGCAGAGTGGCTCGCTTTGCTGGGGATCCACGCGTTCGTGCTGCGGTATCCAGTGGCACCGCATCGGCACCCGGTGCCGTTAGCCGCCGCCAGGCAAGCCATGATCTGGATCCGCAACGGAGGGCATGGGCTGAAGGTTGATCCCTCGCGTGTGGGTGTCCTCGGGTTCTCGGCGGGTGGGCATCTTGCGGCCGCATTGTCTGTGCAGGTGCCCGCGGGCGATCCTGCGCTGGACATCCGCGAGTCGGTTCCGGACCTCAGCATCCTCTGCTATCCGGTCATTTCCTTCGTGGATTCGGTGCATCAGGGATCCGTGGACAACCTGGCCGGCGAGGGGGCGGGGCCTGAAATCCTGCGGCAGCTCTCCGCCGAGCTGCACGTCACCCCGGCAACACCGCCGGCGTTCCTCTGGCACACGGCAGACGACGAATCCGTTCCCGTCAGCCACAGCCTGGCCTACGCAGGAGCGCTCAGCCGAGCCGGAGTTGCCACGGAGCTGCACGTTTTTCCCAACGGTATCCACGGCATCGGCCTGGCAGCCGGAACGCCCGGTGCCGAGCAATGGACCGGGCTCTGCGCCGCGTGGCTTCGCCGGATGGGTTGGACTGCGTAGCGGTCTCCGGGCTAGTCCTCACCCAGAGTGATGGTGTGCAGGAACGCGGCGTCGTTGAGCACGTTGTCCGGGAGGTCGTCCTCCACGAATTCCAGCATGATGTCCATGTCCTTGCCGTTGCCCCGGAGGACATCGGTGACGGTCTGCCACAGCAACTTCCGATTCCGAAGCGGGAAACGCTCAGCTTCGGGGCCCCACGAGAAACAGTGCACGCCCACCAGATGCGGCAGGACCTGGTGGAGCGAGTCCAGCGCTTGCTGGTCTGAGAGTCCGACGGCGGGCTGCCAGTAGGTGCCGACGTTGGCGTGGTTGACCCGGTCCAGAAGGTCGAGGGTGGTGGCGGGGGAGTCGGTGAGGGTGTTGCCGTGGTACTCGAAAGCGATGGCGACTCCGCGCGCCGCGGCAAGATCGGCAATGCGCCGGGTGTCCTTCACAACTGCGTCCCAGTGTTCTTGGCTGGCGTTCGCGGAACCGAGTTCCCCTGCCCAGACGCGGATCCTTGGCGCGCCTAAGGAGGCGGCGAGGTCCAGTGCCCGGCCGAAGTCTCCAAAGGCCCCGCAGCGGTAGTACGAGCCGAGCGATAGGACTGTCAGTCCGGCAGCCGCCGTGGCGTCCTTCGCGTGCGCGGCTGATTCTGCGTCACTGACATGGACGTCAGTACCCCACTCGATGCCGGCCAGGCCCGCATTCGAGGAAATTCGGACCACCTCGTCGATTCCGTGTGCGCGGAGGGTGACGGAACAAATGCCAGGCGTGAGGTCAGCCAGCGTGGTGAGGTCGATCATCGTCTTAGGATACCGGGAATGCGCTTACCCAGTAATGGCGTATCGCATGTCGAACACTTCCGCACCCGTTTCCGCCGGCCGTGCGCAGCAGCGGTTATGGGTGCATTCGGCGTTAAGGGGTGCGCAGGTGGAACCCAGCCCGGCCAAGCCGCCCGGTCCACTAGTTCGACTTGCTCAGCGTCCGGCCCATGATCGCCTGGGTGAGGGCATCGATCACTTCGGCGTTGGCCAGCGGGTTCCGGATCAGGGTGAAGTCGACGTCCCCCACTGGCGGGAGGCCGAACCGCTGGGTGATCACTTTCAGGTCCTCGGGCACCAGCGAGGCGGGCATGACCGCAACTCCAATGCCCGCGCGTACCGCAGCCAACACTCCGCTGATCTGCTTGGTGCTGCACGTGATCCGCCAGGTCCGCCCCTCGGCTTCCAAGGCATCGATGGCGAGCTTTCGGCTGAGGCTGGGTGCCGGGTAGGCGATGAGCGGGACCGGCGACCCGGGCTCAAGAATGGTTTGCTCGACGCCCACCCACGCAAAGTTGTCGTGCCGGACTACAGTGCCTTCCTTGGCTCCGGCCACCCATTTCACGAACACCAGGTCCAGTTGCCCGGCATTGAGCCGCTTGTAGAGCTGGTCACTTTGGCTGACGGTGAGCTCCAGGTTGATTTGCGGGTACAGCTGCCGGAACTCGCGAAGGATCCGGGGAAGGCCGGTGATGGCGAGGTCGTCTGCGGTGCCAAAGCGGAGCCGCCCGCGCATGGCTGAACCGGAGAAGTAGCGGGCGGCGGAGTCGTGGGCGGCAAGGATGCTGCGGGCAAATCCGGCCATGGCGTCGCCGTTATCAGTGAGCCGGACCTCGCGCGTATCGCGGGCAACCAACACCCTCTTGGCGGAGGCCTCGAGCTTGCGGACGTGCTGGCTGACTGTGGGCTGTGCCAGCCCCAGGCGTTCTGCAGCCTTGGTGAAACTCAGCGTCTCTGCGACGGCCAAAAAGGAACGGAGCTGGACAGGTTCGAACACGTAACTCCTCAAGCGCAGGTCAGCGCCGGGCCGGAGTACTGCGCCATTGGAGAAGGCTCATTGCATTCCGCAATGCTAGTTATAGGCGCAATACGCTTCCATAATTGCTGCTGGCAACCATAGCGTTAAACGTATCCCACCGAAACTCTCGATCCGAGGACTACTTTTGGCACCCCCACCGCCTTCAGCGGCAAACGTCAGCCAGCCCGTCATCGATTCCCTCTCCGCGCCTCAGCCGCCGGACACCGTCACCCAGCCACTCGCCGTCGTGAGTGAAAAGCTGCCCTGGCGGCATACTTTCATCTCCCTGAAGGTCCCCAACTTCAGGATCTTCGCGATTGGCCACTTCATCGCCGTGATCGCCATCTGGATGCAGCGCATCGCCCAGGACTGGATGGTGCTTCAACTTTCCGGGTCCGTCACCGCGGTCGGAATTACGGTGGCGTTGCAGTTCATGCCGTCACTTTTCCTTGGCCCATGGGGCGGCATGATTGCCGACCGTTTTGCCAAGCGCAAGATCCTCATCATCTGCCAATCGGCGGCCGCGGTACTGGCTGCCCTCCTCGCGGTGCTGTCCCTGAGTGGCCGCGTCGAAGTATGGCACGTCTACGTGATCGCCCTTGCCTTGGGCTTCGTGACCGTCCTGGACCAGCCAGCCAGGCAGGTGTTCGTCAACGAGCTCGTCGGACCCAAGTACCTGCGCAACGCCATCAGTGTGAACTCCACGACGTTCCAGCTGGGTGGCCTGATCGGTCCCGCCCTGGCCGGCGTGTTGCTCACGGCCGTGGGTGCCGGCTGGGCCTTCGCCGCCAACGCCGTGGCGTGCTGCTCCACGGTGGCGATGCTGCTGATCCTGCGCAAGGACCAGCTGCACCTCAGCCAACCGACGCCGCGCAAGAAGGGCATGCTGCGCGAAGGCCTCAACTACGCGCTGAGCAAGCCAACCATCTACTGGCCATGGTTGATGGCCGGCTTCGTGGCAGTTTTCGCCATGAGCCTGCCGGTACTGCTGGCCGCCTTCGCGGACCACGTGTACGACGCCGGTGCCGGAGGCTACGGCCTGCTGAACGCTATGGTTGCGCTCGGTGCACTCGCGGGAGCGGTGGCGTCCACCCGGCGTCGTCAGTTGCGGTTGCGCTCGGTGGTGACCTCCGCAGGGTTGTACGGTTTGATGCTCTGCGTGTCCTCACTGATGCCAACCATGGTGTGGTTCAGCGTCACTATGGTCCTGGCCGGATTCTGGTGCCTGATGTTCCTCACTGCAGCCAACCAAATGGTGCAGACCAGCTCCAACATGAGCATCCGCGGCCGCGTCATGAGCCTGTACCTGGTGGTGCTGATCGGCGGCCAGGCAATCGGCGGTCCCATGATGGGTTGGCTCGCCGAGCACCTCGGTCCGCACCTGGCCGTCCTGATCTCCGGTGGGGTGCCGGCCATCGCAGCTGCGGTAGTCGCCGTCGTACTGGCCCGGAAGTCATCCCTGCACATCAAGGTGGACCTGCGTGATCGGCGTCGGGTGCTGCGGATCGTGCGGGAGCCGCAGACCGTATAAAACAGGTGAAGCGCCCCAGCCGAACCGGGGCGCTTCATGTGGCGTGGCGCTAGGCCGCAGGTATGTGCGGATACTCCGCTGAGCGTCCCTGGAACTCCAGGACGTCCGGATTCCGGATCACGCCGTCGCGGATCTCGATGGCCCGGGAGATGGTGTCGTTGGCATCCCATCCCTCCGGTCCCGCCACCACGGTTTCCAGGAAGGGCAGCAGGGCCTCGCTGATTTCCCAGCTGGCCGAGTTCCACAGGTATGACGGGCTGTGGTCCACGGCGTAGTAATTGACGTGCCCACCAACGCGGAACATGGGCTCGTCGAACGTGGTGGTCCGTGCCCAGCTGAAGCCCATGCCTTCGTCGCACGAAACATCCACGATGAGGCTGTCCGGCTGGAATTCGGCCAGGTCCTCCGTGCGCAGATATGTCAGCGGCGCATTGGGGTCCTGCAGGGTGCAGTTCACCACGATGTCCGCCGCTGCAAGGAACGGCGCAAGGGGTTTGCGGCCCTTGTCCGTGATGACTTCGCTCAGGAAAGGCGCCTTGCTGTCATGGTCGAACTGCACGATCCGCACTGAGTGGATCGGAGACCCGACGGCGGCGACGCCACGGTTTGTCAGGACCTGGACGTCGTGGATGCCATGGGCATTGAGCGCCGTGACAGCACCGCGGGCGGTGGCACCGAAGCCAATGACGACGGCGCTGAGCCGGCGGCCGTAGTCGCCGGTGGAACCCGTCAGCGCCAGGGCGTGCAGCACAGAGCAGTACCCGGCGAGCTCATTGTTCTTGTGGAAGACGTGGAGGCCAAAGCCACCATCGCCCGCCCAGTGGTTCATCGCTTCAAAAGCAATGAGCGTGAGCTTCTTGTCGATTGCCAACTGAGTGATCGCCCGGTCCTGCACGCAGTGCGGCCAGCCCCATAAGGTTTGACCGTCACGGAGTTCAGCCAGATCCTGGGCCTGCGGCTTAGGGAGGAGGATGACGTCGCTGTCGGCAATCAATTCCTCACGCGTTCCGAGCCCGCCTACCAAAGACTCAAGTTTGCTGTCCGGAACGCCGAACCGCTCGCCGTAGCCATGCTCGAAGCGAAGTTGCCCGCGTACTTCAGGGGCAATCCGCTCCAAATGCTGCGGGTGGATCGGTAGACGGCGCTCATTGGGCTTCAGCGAGGAAGCCAGGACGCCTATGCTGAGCTGGCCGGTTGGCGCGGTCACTTCTTGTTGCCGGTGGAAGGCTTCGCGGCCTCGGTGGCGGAAGACTCGGAAGCCCGCTTATCCGCACGTTTTTCCTTGATGGATTTACTGGATTTCTTTGATGCGGTTTGGCGCGGTGATTTGTCGCCCATGATGGCTCCCTTAGAGCGGAGCCGCGATGGCTCCTGACTCCTGACGATACACCTTCCCCGGACCAGGTTGTGGCCGGAGTCACGAGGGCTGGGCGGCAGGCTGAAGACAAAAGAAACCCCGGATCGTTGGATCCGGGGTTTTCTTGGAGCGGGCGACGGGAATCGAACCCGCGTATCGAGCTTGGGAAGCTAGCGCTCTACCATTGAGCTACGCCCGCGTTGCCCGGGAAAAATCCCCTGAGCGAGTCCTAGCTTAGCGCAGTTGCGGGACTCCTCATGACCGGCGCACCGTAGACCGCTGCGGCCCGTCACCGCGGACCACCCCGGTCCTATTTGAACAGCTTCATGCCATTCCAGCCGTTGCCCACCTGACGCTGGGCACCCCAGACCCCGGCACCCAGGGGGTAGTCCACAAGATAGCCGTCCACGGTGTGGGCTGTGATGCTGCGCGTTCCCGGGCCCGACAAACCGAAGCTCGGAACCAGCGCCTTCATGGTGCCCCAGCCGGAACCAATGGTGGTGGGCAGTCCCGCGAAGCCGCCACTGCCGTTGCCGGGGTAGCTGAGCAGGTGCCCGGAGGTTGTGGTGGCCAGGATGTCGTTGGCGCCGTCGGCATTCCAGTCGGCCATGGTCAGGCCCATTCCAGCCCAGCCGCTTCCAATGTCCACGCGGTAGATCAACGCCCTGCCCATGGTATTGGGGTAGTAGCGCAGCCCGCCATCCGGGAAATAGCCAACGACCCCTGGGAAGCGTTCCGCCGCGGACCATTTGCCCACGGTGATGTTCATCTTGTCCCAGTCACCGGTTCCCACCACGATCTGAGTGGAGAAAGCACCGCCAGGCCAGCCCGTAAACAAGCCCAGAGTGCCGTTGTCCCATTGAGCCAGAATGTCGTACACGCCATCAGAATCCCAGTCCACTATGAAGGCCTGCTTCAAGCCATGCCAGTTGGAGCCGATCACCGTGGGAACGCCGTAGCCGCCGCCACCGTGCGCAGGGTAGCGAAGGAGCCGGCCGGAAGAGTCTGCGGCCACCAAGTCCGCTCCGGAGGTGATGCTCGCATAAGCGGTGGGATTGCCCGCAAAGTACTGTTCCATGGTGGGAAAGCCCCGGCGTTTCATATCGGTGGCCAGATCCACGCCGACGTAACGCAGGTGCCACGGCTCATAGCTGTAGCCCGTGATGTTCGTATAACCGTTGGGATAGCGGACTATGAAGCCGTACTTGTGGGCATTCGCGGCCACCCAGATGCCGGCGGCCGTGTCACCGAAACACGTACTAAGCCCGCACGAACCGTTGGCGTTCCCCACATCCACAGCCAATCCGGTCTGATGCTCGCTGTGTCCTGGGCGTGCCGAAATGAGATCCGCCTGGGCCTGGCCGTAGATGCTGACGTAGTAGGAGTAAACCTGCTGCTGCTGCGCGTAGGAACGGTAGCCGCTCACCACTGCAAGCCCGCCCGTGCCGGCATCGGCCGCACCTTGGAACAAACCGTTGAGCCATGCCGCAGCTTCGGCGCGCAGGTACTGCCCGGAGCCGCGGGCATTAACAAGGTCGCCCGGAGCGTAGCTCACAGGATTCAGGGGCCTGGATTTATTGACCAAAACAGAGTAGCTCGCGGGGTTGCCCACAGGATCGACGCTCGGCAGCGGATTCGCTGCGGTTGGCACCGCTGCTTGAACGACGGCGGCCTGTGCTGCCGTGCCAGGGACCGGCGCTGCCGTGGCAGGCGCCCCAGCCATGACCCCGCCAGCTACCGCCAGGCTGAAGATCGCAGCGCAAGCTGCCAGTCGTCGTCGTGCGTTCCCCACGGAACCCGAATGATTTTTCCCTCGCATAACGCCCCCAATTTTTTTGTAACCAGCCGCAGGCACTCTACCCGGCCCGCGGTCGCCTGTCAGCAGTTACCCGCAATAATCGGCAGATAACCATTCGGTCAAGGCTCGGCAGTCTTGTGTCGTGGGCGCCCCGCCGCTGACTATTCTGAAGGTGTTAGCTGCAGCGTATGGGGAACCGGGCTACGAATATTCGACCGTACGCCGAAAGAGGTTCCGTGGCATTCGCAGCCCATGAAGTGGTGATCAATAGGGACGCCATGACCGTCTACGGATTCCTCATGGACGGGATGAACAACTCCCTCTGGCGTTCCGGAGTGCGCAGCATCGCGCTTCGGTCCGGCGTTCGCGGCCAAAAAGGTGCCCTGTACCAGCAGACGATAACCGGCCCCGGCGGCCGCCCCGTCGCCGCCGACTTCAGGATCACCGAGGCCCGCCCAGGAGCCGAAGTCCGCTATTCCGTGGTTACAGGGCCAGCACGGCCCACCGGCGGTTTCTACCTCAGCACCGAAGGCAACACCACCCGGCTCCGGTTCGCCCTTGAATACCACCCCAAGGGCCTGCGTAAGCTCACGAACGGCGTGATCCAGAAAGCCTTGGAGGGCGAAGTGGCGCAGCTGGAACAGCTCAAGATTGCCATCGAAGCCCACCCTGAGGGGTAGTCGCCGCTGTTGACGTACGACGCCGACGCCCGGGTTAGGCGTTGAGGCGCAGCTTCTACTGGGCGAACTTGAGCCCGCCCCAACCGATGCCTATAGTCACCGGAGTTGTGAGGCGTCCGGTATTGAGATCCCAATACTCAACAACACCGTTGCGGTTCAGCCCGGCAACACCCGTCGAGTCGGGACCGGTCACACCTCGCAGCGTTCGCAGCCCGATGTAATCCGTCCATTCAGCACCCACTACCGGACGCGATTCCTGCTTGGGCGTGCCCAGTCCGCTGCCCCGATACAAACGGAGGGTGCCGTTGGCCTCAGTGGTGAGCAAATCCTGGAATCCGTCGGCGTTGTAATCCACCATGTTCAGCCTGATGGCCGGGAAACCCGTTCCAATCGCCGCCTGCGCACGAATAAAGGCCAGGCCCGCGTTCTTGTAGAGGTACAGGTTACCGCCCGAGTCCATGGCTACGATCTGGGGAAGCCGGTTGTTGGCGCACCACGTGCCCACGGCAATGTTTAGCGTCCCCCAGCCCTGGCCCAGTGCAACGGGATCCTTGAAACCTCCTGCCTGAAGACCGGGATACACCAAGAGGGCGCCGTCGAGTCTTTGGGCGATCAGGTCAAACACCCCGTCGCGGTCCCAGTCCGTAATGAAGAGGTCCTTCAGCCCGGTGAACCCGAGTCCGATTCTCTTGCCACCGCCGTACCGGCCGCCACCCCACGAAGGGTAGGCCACCACGGAACCGTCGCCGGCGATTGATACCAGGTCTGCAGCGCTGCTGATCGATGCCGCGCTGAGGTTAAGGGTGGGTGGTTGGTGCTTGCTGCCAGGTTCGCAGACACCTACAGGATCCGTTGGTGGCGGGACGGTGCCGCCCGGGCTGGTGGTGGTCCCTGCCGGCAAGGTGGTGTAGCCGAAGAAATTCACCACACCCCAGAGCGTGAATCGATTCGGGGTGGTCTGCCAATTTCCATCCGTGTACGTGATGCCGATGCCCATGACATTGAACCGAGGATCACGGAGAAGCGCATCGTGCCCCGGCGATCCCTTCCACCACTCCACAAGCTGCGCCGCGTCCCGGTCCCAGCGGACAGCGATGACCTCACCCGCGCCGTTGTTGGGGTTCAGCGCTCGAGGATCCGTCCAGAAATTGGCGCGGTGCTGGATCACCTCACGCGTTGCAATGTTGTTGGACCAATCCTGCGCCAGGCTGGCCACAGTTGCGTGGTACTTCACGGGGGCCAGGCCGAGCGATGCGCGGTAACTGTTGATCGCGTTGAAAACCGTCAGGATCGCTGCCGTGTTGCTGTCAGGGAGGAGGGCCAGGGCGCCGTTGTCAGGATTAATGTCGCCGCTGGGGGCCTTTCCCGGGAACGGCGTGGGGGCGGTGGGTGAGGGTGCCGGGTTTTGGGTTACTGCAGGGGGCGGAGTCGGTGTTGATCCAGATGGTGCGGTGTCGACTGCCGGAGGTTCGGTTGCCGGGGGTTCGGTTGCCGGAGGTTCGGTCGCCGAGGGTTCGGCCGCCGGGGGTGGCGAGGCGGTGTCAGTGGACGACGGGCTCGGAGAGCCCGTCGGTTCCGTCGGTTCCGTGGGCGAGGCCGGTTCGGTGGGTGAGGCTGGTTCGGTGGGTAAGGAGTCCGTGGGGTTCGGTCCTGCGGCCGGGGCCGTCGGCGGTGCCTCACTGGGGACGGTGCCGGCGGTCACTGGTGGCGCCGGTTCAGTTGCCGGCGGTCCGGAGACACCAGGGTCCGAGGGGTTGTCCGGACCCCACGAGGGCCCGATGCTGGGCAACGGCGGCGGAGTTTCAAAGACGGGATCCACGGCGACGGGACCACCGTTTGAGTCGGCTCCCGTCGTGATGCCTGGTGTCGGCGTCGAAGTCCCTGCGTCCGGGGCGGGCGCCGTGGACGGCTGGGATACGTTGCCGGCTGCCGGGAGGGGCGCGGAAGTGGCGGGCTCCGCCGTCGTGCTTTCCGTCGGTCCCGTCAGTCCTGACGGGACCTCTGCCGAAGGGGTGGACGTGGGGCCGGGGTTGGTCTGCGTTGAGGGAAAAATCTGGCTGGAAACAACCACCCCGAGAGCCAGGGTGCAGGCCAGCACAATGGCGGCAGGCGCAGCCAGTTTTCTCACAATTACCCCGCGAATGCTCGTTGCCCCCAAGTACGGGCGCGGTTGTACATGTCCGGGAACTATAGTCCCATGGGGCGGCGTGGACAATGCATGGGGTATTTTTGATGCTGTGCTGATCTCTGACCGCGATATTCGTGCCGAAATAGAATCCCAACGGATTGTTCTTGAACCGTACGACCCCGCGATGGTTCAGCCGTCTTCCGTGGACGTGCGGATTGACCGGTTCTTCCGGCTCTTCGACAACCATAAATACGCCCACATCGACCCCGCCGAGGAACAACCAGAACTGACCCGGTTGGTGGAAGTGGAGGGCGACGAGCCATTCATTCTTCACCCAGGGGAGTTCGTGCTCGGTTCCACCTACGAAACTGTCAGCCTGGCCGACGACATTGCCGCGCGCCTCGAGGGGAAGTCATCCCTGGGGCGGCTTGGGCTGCTGACGCACTCTACGGCCGGCTTCATTGACCCAGGTTTCTCGGGTCACGTGACCTTGGAGCTCTCCAACGTTGCCACGTTGCCCATCAAGCTGTGGCCGGGCATGAAGATCGGCCAGCTGTGCTTCTTCCGTCTGACGTCCTCCGCTGAGCACCCCTACGGTTCCGGTGAGTACGGCAACCGCTACCAAGGCCAGCGTGGACCCACCGCCAGCCGCAGCCACCAGAACTTCCACCGGACGTCCATTTAGCGTCTTCTGGCGTGCCGCCGAGGGTTTAGCCCCCTGGCTTTGGGTGTGTCTTTGGGGTGAGATCCCGCCCCCTCGGCGGAGGGGGTGACACGCTCGCTACGCGGGTGCGCGTTCCGGCGTGCGGGGTGGTGTTCCCGGAGTTTTTCGGATGGCCTTGACCACTGGCTCCACGAAGCGGGCCGCAAGCGGGCCGAGGATGGCCATGATGAGTACGTAAGCGGTAGCGAGGGCTGCAAGTTCGTCGGGCACGGCCCCGGAAGCAACAGCCAGCCCTGCGATGACAATGGAGAACTCACCGCGGGCGATCAACGCAGCTCCTGCGCGGAAGCGGCCCGGCACAGCGATGCCCGCGCGCTTGGCGGCCCAAATTCCTGTGAGCATCTTGGTTGCGGCGGTGACGAATGCCAGCACCAGCGCCCATCCAAGGACCGGGGGAATGGAGGTGGGGTCCGTGTTGAGTCCAAACGCCACGAAGAAGATGGCAGCAAAAAGATCCCGCAAAGGTTCGAGGATCCTGGTGGCGTTGTGGGCCGTCGCACCGGAGATAGCGATGCCCAACATGAACGCACCCACTGCGGCGGAGACTTGCAGGGCAGATGCAATGCCTGCCACGAGGAGAGCCAGGCCAAGCACGTTGAGGAGGAAGACCTCCGAGTTCTCACTGTGCACTGCCTGCGAGACACGGTGGCCGTGCTTGAGTGCAATCACCAGAACCACCGTGACCACGGCCAGGGCAATTCCCACCGTTTGCAGTCCGCCAAGGAATCCCACACCGGCAAGGATGGCGGTCAGGATGGGCAGGTAAATGGCCATGGCCAGGTCTTCAAAGACCAGGATGGAAAGCACAACGGGCGTCTCGCGGTTACCGATTCGGCCGAGGTCGGTGATCACCTTCGCGGCGATGCCGGACGATGAGATATAGGTGACGCCACCCATGACGATTGCACCCACGAGTCCCCATCCCAAAAGCACGGCCAATCCGGCGCCCGGCAGGAAGTTGAGGACAAAGTCCATGACGCCGGCCTGCCACGATCTTCGAAGACCTGTAACAAGCTCCGACGCCGTATATTCCAGTCCGAGCATCAGCAGCAGGAGGATGACGCCGATTTCTCCCGAGAGATGGGCGAACTCGTGCATGCCATCGAGTTTGACGAACCCGCCGGCTCCGAAAGCCAAGCCCCCCACCAAGTAGAGGGGAATGGGGGACATGCCTATTCGGCCCGCTAGTCGAGCCAGGAGACCGAGGCAGAAGACGACGGCCCCCAGTTCAACGAGGGCTAATGCAAGCGGATCCATCCCGGTCAGCCGTTGCGGAGGATGTCGGCTGCCGAGTCAAGACCTTCCTGCGTGCCGACCGCTACGAGCAAATCGCCGGTGTGAAGTACGACGTCGGGAGCCGGCGACGGGACCACCTCGCCTTCGCGCATGATCGCCACGATGGAGACACCGCTGCGTGTGCGGATCTGCGCTTTGCCCATGGGTTGGTTCACGAAGGGCGACTCCGGTGTGATGGAGAACTGGCGGGTGACGATGCCCGGTATCTCGCGATGCTCCTCGGCCAAGCGCATGGCAATGTGTTGCCCGCCCAGGAGGTTACCTAATGTGGACGCCTCGTCGGCTGTCAAAGGGATGGATGCCTGGCAGGTGTCAGGATCATCCCAGGTGGACACGAAAAGCTCTGTCTCGCCCTCTCGAAGTTCCACGACACCGATGCGACGGCCCGAGGCCGTGACGAAATCCTTACGGACCCCGAGGCCTGGGAGTTCAGTCTCATCCACGTTCATAGCTTCACCCTAACTCTGTTGTACGGGTCCGGTACGGCGTTCATGCCCAACCGGCCCTATGTAGTTAACGCTCGGGGACCACGGCTATTTCCACTTGGGCCGGCGGCTTCACCGGGAGGATCACCAAGAGGCCCGCGAGCAGCACCACCATGATTCCCAGGATGCCCCAGCGTTGCGCTTCACCTTCTGCAACAAGCGGCGAGGCAATGGTGATGCACAGGGTGAAAAGTGTGGGGGCGAGGAAGCTGACTGCCCTGCCAGTTGTGGCGTAAAGCCCGAACAGTTCACCGGATTCCCCGGCCGGGGCCAGCCTTGCCAGGTACGCCCGTGATGACGATTGGGCTGGTCCCACGAATAAGCAGAGCATCAGACCGAAGACCCAGAACGTGGTGGTCCCGGGCCAATCATTTCCGAAGAAGACGTAGTCCCCATTGCCGAGAACCAGGATGGCTGTGCCCGCGATGAGGAGGCCAACCAAGGAAAGGATAATGACTGACTTGGGTCCGATCCTGTCATCCAGGAAGCCTCCGACGATGGCACCGACAGCCGCTACAACGTTGCCGAAGATGGCGAAGAAGATGACGTCCTTGAGTTCAAATCCGAAAGTACCGGCGGCGATGACGCCGCCGAAGGTAAACACGGCCGCGAGGCCGTCGCGGAAGATGGCGCTGGATAGCAGGAAGTAGATGGTGTGGGGACTGGTCTTGTAGATCGCGCTGATGCGGCGGAACAGAAGTTTGTAGGAGTCCACAAAACCCAGGGACGTGGTGTTTCGCCTCGCGGAAACTTCCGGAACCGCGAACATCACGGGAAGTGCGAAGATGAAGAACCAGAGGGCGGAGAAGATGGCAACGAGCCGGATGTTCAGTGAGTCCTGCGTTGACGAGCCGAACCAGTCGAAGGAAGGCTGGACAAACAACTGCAGGACAAGGAGGAGCGCCACGATTCCTCCGAGGTACCCCATGGCCCAGCCAAAGCCACTGACCCTGCCAATGTTCTTGGGGGTTGAGATCTGGGCCAGCATGGCGTTGTAGTTCACGCCTGCAAACTCGAAGAAGATGTTGCCCAGAGCGATCAGGCAGACGCCCAGGAGCAGGAATTCCGGCCTCGGGAAAACGAAGAAGCACAGCGCAGTCAGGACGGCTGTGGCGGCCGTGTTGACTCCAAGCCAGAGCTTGCGGCGCCCTCCGGCATCTGAACGTTGGCCCGTGACGGGAGCAAACAGTGCAATAGCCAGGCCCGCAATTGCCAGCGCGGCACCGAGGGCTGCCGAGGCAGCGTCCTCCCCGCCGAAGGCATTAGACGTCAAATAGACGGTGAAAACGAAGGTGGTCATGACCGCTTGAAAGGCAGCTGATCCCCAGTCCCAGGATGCCCAAGCGAGGATTTGTGCCTTTTTGGAGGCAACGGGTCCCGAGGCAAGCTCGGACGTCGGATGGGAGGCTTCGGGAACTGCGGCCGCGTTCATAGCTTGAATGCTATAGGGGGTAGGGATATCGGCGGGCACATGACAGACCGGTATGTGGACAACGCGGCTTTAAGCCGTCCGCGCAGACGGGTTCCGATGCCGCGAACTGTCGGTCCGCCTTGATAAACTGGGTAAACCGAACCCAACGTATGACCGCCTGCTCCAACTTTTGACAATATGTTCCTGACTTTGCGGAGATAACAGTGATCACAGTTCTCGCCATCACCTTTGTAGCGGCAACTGTGGCGCCCTTGATCTTCCGCAAACTGGGCAGAAATGCGTTCTACGCCCTCGCGGCTGTTCCTGCGGGCGCCTTTGTTTGGCTGGTCTTCCAGTACGAGGCCGCATATTCCGGTGGAGGAATGGAAGAAATCCTTCCATGGATCCCCACCCTTAAGCTCGAGCTCGCTTTCCGTATGGATCCCCTGGCGTGGGTGATGTCGCTCCTGATCCTCGGCGTTGGATCTTTGGTGCTGATTTATTGCGCCCGCTACTTCAAAAACAAGGACGCGGATCTGGGCGGATTCGGAGCTCAACTCCTGGCCTTTGCCGGCGCGATGTTCGGTTTGGTGACCTCCGATGACCTGCTGATGCTCTTCATCTTCTGGGAACTCACCACCATCCTGTCCTACCTGCTGATCGGCTATGCGCGCACCCGTTTGGCTGCACGCCGTTCGGCGCTCCAGGCACTCATGGTCACCACAGCTGGTGGTTTGGCCATGCTCGTGGGCCTCATCGTCTTGGGCCAGGCTGCAGGAACTTACCGGATTTCAGTGATTTTGGACCAAGCCGGGACGCTCATGAGCGGACCGATGCAAGGAGCGGTGGCTGCCGCCGTCGTACTTGTCCTTGCCGGTGCGGTGACTAAATCGGCGCTTGTTCCGTTCCACTTCTGGCTGCCGGGCGCCATGGCGGCTCCCACACCTGTCAGCGCGTACTTGCACGCGGCAGCGATGGTCAAGGCTGGCATCTATATTGTGGCGCGTCTGGCTCCGGGATTTTCGACGTCGGAGTTCTGGCTTCCCGTGGTTCTCGGCCTGGGCCTGGCCACCATGCTGGTAGGTGGCTACCGTGCGCTTCGCCAAACCGACATCAAACTCATTCTCGCCTATGGCACCGTCAGCCAGCTCGGGTTCCTCACCATGGTGGTAGGCCTGGGCCGACCGGATGCTGCCCTCGCGGGACTGGGTCTGCTGCTGGCCCACGGCCTGTTCAAAGCGGCTCTCTTCTTGGTGGTGGGCATCATTGACCACCAATCCGGAACGCGCGATATCCGCAAGCTTTCCGGGGTTTTCCGTTCTTCGCGTGCCCTCGGAGTGGTGGCCGGTATTGCGGCCGCGTCCATGGCCGGCGTGCCGCCGTTAGCTGGTTTCGTGGCCAAGGAATCGGTATTTGAGGCCTTCGTCCACTACGGCACCGGCGATCATGCTCCGGTGTGGGGCATCTGGATCCTGGTTGGGCTGGTCATCGGTTCCATCCTCACTTTCGCCTACAGCGCCCGCTTCATGTGGGGTGCGTTCGCCGTCAAGCCCGGCGTGGAGCCCACGCCTTTCAAGCCCATCAAGCCCGCTTTCCTGGCCGCACCGGCGATCTTGAGCCTCCTGACCATCGCCTACGGTATGTGGCCGGCACCCGTGGACACGTGGATCCAGCCTTACGCAGCGCTATTCGCTGACGGCGCGGACGCGGTCGACGCCGGACACTTGGCTTTGTGGCATGGCATCACCCCTGCTTTGGGGCTGACAGCGATAACTTTCGCGGCAGGCGCCGCGATGTTCTACGGACGCAACCTCGTCTCCCGGGCACAAAGCGTGGTTCCGGACTGGGTGGATGGCGACCGCGCGTACCAGAACACCATTGGCGCCCTGGACGATATTGCCGTCTGGGTTACCGGCCGCACACAGCGTGGTTCGTTGTACTTCTATCTGGCAGTAATTCTGACGGTAGCGTTCGCTGTGCCGGCCACCGCCTTGATCATGGCCAACAAGCCCCTGCCGGACGGCATCTACCTCATTGACCCGAACTCCCCACTGCAGATCGTGGCCGGAATCGGGATCGTGGTGGGTGCGCTGGCTGCGGTCCGGGCCAACAAGCGCTTCCTTGCGGTCCTCATGGTGTCAGTAACCGGCTACGGCATCGCCCTCATGTTCGCGTTGCAAGGTGCTCCGGACCTTGCCTTGACCCAGATGCTCGTGGAAACCATCGTGCTGGTGGCCTTCGTGCTCGCCATGCGCAGCCTGCCCGCTGAGCTAAGGGACCGGACCGGTGGCAGGCTCCGGGTGATCCGAGTGATCATTGGCGCAGCCTTCGGTATCACCATGATCTTCGTGGCCATCTACGCCATGGGGGCGCGCGTTGCCACCCCCATCTCACTCGATTTCCCACGACTGGCCTATGAAGGTGGCGGGGGTCTGAACGTGGTCAACGTGACTCTCGTGGACATTCGGGCCTGGGACACTTTCGGGGAAATCTCCGTGTTGGCCATTGCAGCTACGGGTGTTGCCAGCCTGATCTTCGTCCGCAGCCGCGGCGATCGCATCAAGACCTCCGAAGCCGTGCCTGAAGGCAGTGTGGGGCGCCGCACCGGTGTCGACCGTGATTCGCACGACGGAGCCGCCCTGGCCGTCGCCAAGAAGTTCACCGACGTCACGCGAGATGCCTGGCTGGTGGCGGGACGCACGCTGGCGCCGGAGCGACGCTCGATCATCTTTGAAGTCGTGACCAGGCTGATTTTCCACTCGATGATCGTCTTTTCCATCTACCTTCTCCTGGCCGGACACAACTTGCCGGGCGGCGGCTTCGCGGGCGGCCTCACCGCCGGCCTTGCCCTCACCATCCGGTACTTGGCCGGTGGCCGGTTCGAGTTGAGCGAGGCAGCGACCATCAGTGCCGGCACCCTTCTGGGGACGGGACTTGCCACCGCGGCAGCCTCCGGTGTGGTTCCACTCTTCCTGGGAGGTCAGGTGTTCCAGAGCGCGATTATCGAGTTCTGGCTGCCCGTCTTTGGTGACGTCAAGTTCGTCACGTCCACGATCTTCGACATCGGCGTGTACATCGTGGTGGTGGGGTTGGCGCTGGACGTCCTCCGCAGCCTCGGCGCCGAAATCGACGAGCACTTTGAAGGCAAAGGCGCGCCGCTCGCGGATGAAGATGCCGCCGAGCATCCTGAGCTTGCCCACGAAGCCGCTGAATCCGCTGCGCTCGGGAAGGGTAACGCATGAGCATCAACCTGACCCTGCTGATCGTCATGGGCGTGCTGTACGCCTGCGGTATCTACTTGATCCTGGAACGCAGTCTGACCCGCGTGCTGTTGGGTTTGATGCTGCTGGCCAACGCAACCAACATTCTCATCCTGAGCACCGGAGGGTATGCAGGCCTTGCGCCGCTGTTCAGCAAGGAAACGGCCCCGGAGGCATACAGTGATCCTCTGCCGCAGGCACTGATCCTGACGTCGATTGTCATTTCCTTCGCGGTGACAGCTTTCATGTTGGGCATTATTTACCGCACGTGGGTCCTGGCTCGTCAGGATGAGATCCAGGATGACCTTGAAGACGTTCGCGTGGCGAAGACGCCGAGCTTCGATGCCGAGGACGATGCCATCGTGCCGCTGGAAACCTCGGAGTTCGCGGTGACTCCTGCCAGCCCGGCGGATCGTGACAAACCGGACGCCACAGAGACCCCCAACACGGCAACAACCCGGGAAGGAGGCAGCGCGTGAATCTCGCGAACCTGTCGCCGCTAGCTGTCCTCCTACCAATTCTGGGTGCTGCCCTGGCGTTTCTGCTGATCCGCCACCACTCCGCCCAGAGGGTGGTGAGCATTGGCATTCTCAGTGCAACCCTCCTGCTCGAGTGCCTGCTCCTGATCTCCGTATGGGATGGGGGCACCACCTCGGTCACTTTGGGCGGATGGCTGCCCCCGTGGGGTGTGGTCCTGGTAGTGGACCAGTTCTCCTCGCTCATGCTGGTGGTCTCCACCGTGGTGAGCCTTGCGGTGCTCATCTACGCAACGGGTCAGGGTATGGCCGACGGTGACCAGGAAGCCCCGGTCTCAATCTTCCACCCCACCTATCTGATCCTGGTGGCTGGCGTGTCCAACGCCTTCCTCACCGGTGACCTCTTCAACCTCTATGTCGGTTTCGAGATCCTGCTGACAGCAAGCTACGTGCTGATGACGCTGGGCGGAACGGGGCCGCGTATCCGGGCCGGTGTTACGTATGTGGTGGTTTCCGTGGTCTCGTCCGTACTGTTCCTCATTGCGATCGCCATGATCTACGGAGCCACGGGAACCATCACCATGGCGGACCTGGCCATCAAGCTGGCCGAGCTGGACCAGGGCACCCAGAACCTCCTGCATGTGATGCTGTTGGTGGCGTTCGGCATCAAGGCTGCAGTCTTCCCACTGTCTTTCTGGCTTCCTGACTCCTATCCAACTGCTCCCGCCCCAGTCACCGCCGTGTTCGCAGGATTGCTGACAAAGGTGGGTGTCTACGCGATGGTCCGGACAGAGACGCTCTTATTCCCAGGGGACACGCTGAACGTCCCACTGATGGTGGTGGCGCTATTGACCATGATTGTCGGAATTCTGGGTGCCTTGGCCCAGAGCGACATTAAACGTCTGCTGTCCTTTACCTTGGTGAGCCACATCGGTTACATGGTGTTTGGCCTGGCCATGAGCTCAGTGGCAGGTTTGGGCGCCGCGGTCTTCTACGTAGCCCACCACATCACCGTCCAGACCAGTTTGTTCCTGGTCACCGGCCTCATTGAGCGGCGTGGTGGCAGCTCGTCCATAGACCGCTTGGGTGGCTTGGCCAAGCTCTCCCCGCTGCTGGCCTTGTTGTTCTTTATCCCCGCGATGAACCTGGCGGGGATTCCGCCGTTCTCCGGTTTCCTTGGAAAGCTGGGGTTGCTGCAAGCAGGTGTGGAGCTGGGGACGCCGTTGGCGATCACGTTGGTGGTGGGCGGCGTGGTCACCAGCCTGCTGACACTGCTGGCGATCGCCCGTGTCTGGAACAGGGCGTTCTGGCGCAGGCCCGAGGACGCTGAGTATCCGGACCCCGTGCTAAAAACGCCCGGGAACGTGGGAGTACTTCCACGGACCATGGTGGGATCCACAGCTGGACTGGTGGTGTTCGGCGTGGCACTGACCGTCTTTGCAGGCCCGTTGTTCAAGGTCGCTGACGGCTCCGCAGGAATCATGCTGGACCGTTCGGCCTATATTCACTCGGTCCTCGGAGATTCGGTTGTGGTGCCGCCGCTGGTTCGAAGGGATGACGTGCAGACGGGGGATGCCAAATGAGCCGTAAACCGATCTCGTTCCGCACGGAGCTGCCGCTGCTCATCTGGTTGGTGATCGTATGGGGTGCCCTGTGGCGGGACTTCAGCCCCGGGAATCTCCTGTTTGGCGCCTTGATTGCCGTGCTGGTGGCCAAGTTCTTCTACCTTCCGCCCGTCGAGCTCAGCGGCAGGTTCAACATTCTTCGCGCCATTCCCTTTGCGCTGATGTTCCTCGCCAAAGTGGTGGCAGCGAGCTTCCTGGTGCTGTACCTGGCTGTAGCAAAAGGGCCCAAGGTCCGCAGCGCCGTCGTCGCCGTTCCGTTGCGGAGCCATTCCGACCTCATGGTGACGGCCACCGGCCACGTGATCTCGTTGATCCCAGGCTCCCTGGTGGTGGAGGTGGACCGCTCCACTTCCACGCTGTACCTGCACGCACTGAACATTTATGAAGAGGCGGATATCGACAAAATTCGTCAGGAAACCCAAGACATCGAAGCAGGATTGATCCGCATTATGGGTACACGCGAAGAAGTCGAGGCGCTCAAGGCCGAACAACGGCCCGGGCTGGAAGGGGCGGCGCTGTGAAGGAAGTAGTTCTGGTGGTTACCGCCGTCATCCTCAGCCTGGCGGCTGCAGGCGCAATTGTCCGCATCGCCGTCGGTCCGTCCCTTCTGGACCGTGTTCTGGCATCAGATGTTTTGCTGGCCATCCTGGGCGCTGCCTTGGCGATCGATATGGCGCTGAACAAGCACCTGAACAACCTGATGCTGCTGGTGGCTCTGGCAGTGATCGGGTTTATTGGCTCGGTGACCGTTGCCCGGTTTGTGGCCGAGCGAAGGGAACAGAGCAATGAATCCTGACGCTTCGGGCCTTGACTTCGTCGTTGATGCTGTCACCGCCGTGTTCCTGGTGGTGGGCGCGCTGATGTCCCTGGGCGCAGCCATTGGCTTGTTGAGGTTCCCGGACCTCATGAGCCGCATGCACGCAGCCACCAAACCGCAGGTCCTGGGTCTGTTCCTCATGCTGGCCGCGATCGGACTTCAGATGCGGACATGGTGGGTGTGGCCGGTTCTGTTGGTGGCATGGATCTTCCAGCTCCTCACAGCACCAGTGTCAGCGCACATGGTTGGCCGTTCCGCCTACCGCACCAAACATGGACACCGGGAGAAGCTCACCAAGGATGAACTGGAGGCCGTGGTCCAAAGGGCGGCTGCCGGCCAGGAACCGCGGAGCGACAGCTAGCAGCAGCAACAACGAACGCCGGGATCACCTGCAGGTGATCCCGGCGTCGTGGTTTGGATGCCTAGACGATGTCGTGGCTCTTGGCGAAGCGCGCGATGGCCCGCTGGGTGCCCCGGCTCGCCAGGACCTGGATGAGCGTGCTGACAAAGGCGGAGATCAAAGCGAAGGTCAAGGCCGAGCGCAGGCTGGTTTCTGCGTCGTCATGACCCAGGGGCGGCTTGTTGCCTGTCGCTTTTTCCCACCCTTTGTTGACGAGTTTGGTGCCCACAAAGCCTGCCCCGAGGCTCACTCCGGCACCGATCAGCTTAAAGAAGAGGTTCATGTCCCCAGCCTAGCTGGCTACACCCATCGCACGCGTTAGCGACGGTTTTCCCGCTCCTTAAGGAACGCTGCCATGGAGCCCACCGGCGCCAGCACCGGGACGACGCTGTGCTCGGCCGTCCAAACCTGGTCAACTGTTCCGAACCCGGCAAGTTCCTTGAGGAGGTAATAGGTTGGCGGCATCAACTTCAAAGTGCCGGCCGCTTCCGCTGCAAGAATCTCCGCCACAGGCATCCACAATGATTGCCAAGCCTCGGTTGTTTGGTGCTGGGGCTTAGCACCAGCTGTTGGCTTGGCAATGTAGAAGAAGGTGTCGAAGCGCTTGGGCATGTCCGCGGGCGTGATCCAGTTGGCCCACGGGCGGAGGTGTCCGGCTTCGATGGTGAGCCCGGCCTCCTCCTGAACTTCGCGGATGGCCGCAGTGAGTATTCTCCCGGCGTTCCTCACGGCTTCGGCAGGATCCGCGCCCACGGAGCTCTGGTTCCATTCTGACGCGTGGCGTTGAAGCAATTCCTCCGGGTAGTCCCACCCGGACCCGTCCGCGGAGTCCACACGTCCTCCCGGGAAGACCACCATTCCGGCCGCGAAGTCCATGGTGCTGACCCTGTGTTGGACGAAGGCTTCGAGCCCGGCAGGGGCATCACGGAGCAGGATGACGCTTGCGGCCAGACGTGGTTGGGGCACAGCGCTATGGGTGGTGGGAAGGTTCGTCATGACGTGTGCCCCTTTGCCGCGGTGAAGTCTGCTGGTTCATTCTCTCAGGTCCCGTTGTATGGCCCGGTGTGCAGGGAATGGTGTGGGTTTAGGGTGCAGAGTGGGCCTCGCAACGCACGCGGGGGTCCGCACTGGGCTCTACCGCGGCTGATTGTGACTGAATGCCGGCCAACGGACCAGCGCCCGCCGCGGACACAGGTGTAAACTGAACCAGCCCATCAGGGCAGATTTGATAACGACAGGGGAGCGCCGCCGTCGGACTCTGCAGAGATGCAGGAGACGCGAGGGCGCTGAGAGTGCGGATAGCCGCAGACCCTCGAACCTGATCCGGTTAGTACCGGCGCAAGGGAGTCGAGCTTCTCAGAGTGTCCGGATCCGGGCGGCGCAGGCCAGCTGGATGACGGGTAGCACTTTCCCCTCCTGTAACCTCAGGAGGCAGAAAATGACCACGGTAAACGTGAAGAAGACCAGTTATAACTGGCGTGTTGTAGACATTGTTGTGGCGGCTTTGATCGCCATTGCCGGCGGCGTGATTTTCTGGGCATGGTCCCAGGGCGCCGCACTGGTCTCCATCCCCATGAATGCGACGTATCCGCCGCTCACCGGTCTGATCGCCGGCGGCTGGATGATCCCCGCGGTCCTGGGCATGCTCATTATCCGCAAGCCGGGTGCAGCGCTATTCTGCGAGGCTGTTGCCGCCACGGGTGAGCTCATCATGGGTTCGCAGTACGGCACCACGGTGCTCATCTCCGGCATTTTGCAGGGCCTGGGCGCCGAACTCATCTTCGCGGCGTTCCGGTACAAGAAGTTCAACCTGCCCACTGCTCTCCTTGCGGGCGCCGGCGCGGGCCTGTTCTGCGGCTTGAACGACTCCTTCCTGCCCTGGGGCTGGAACATCGCTTACGAGGCCATCGACAAGCTGGCCTACATCACCTTCACCACGATCTCCGGGGCGATCATCGCGGGCGCACTCTCGTGGATTGCGACGCGCGGACTGGCCAAGACCGGGGTGCTGAGCTCCTTTGCCTCGCGCAAGGCCGCTTCGGAGCCAGTCTTCAACTGATGTCCGCCACACTTAGCGGCGCGGTGCAGCCTGCTGCCATCTCCGCCGAGGGCTGGGGGTGGCGGCATGCAGGCCGGGCCCAAGCTGCCATTGAGGGCCTGGACCTTCGGATTGAACCGGGGGAGCGCGTGCTGCTGCTGGGTCCTTCGGGTGCGGGCAAGTCCACGCTCCTGCATGCCCTTGCCGGGGTTCTGGGGGACGAGGAAGACGACTCGGATGAGACCGGCTCCCTGCTGATTGACGGCGTCGCGCCCCGCGAGCAGCGTGGCCGTGCCGGGCTGATGCAGCAGGACCCTGAGACGCAGGTGGTGCTCTCGCGGGTGGGTGACGACGTCGCCTTCGGCGCGGAGAACCTCGCCGTCCCACGGGACGAGATCTGGGAACGCGTCCATGAAGCGCTCGACGACGTGGGGTTGCGTACCGCGGCAGGCGGCGGTTTGGCGTTGGATCACCCGACGGCGGCACTCTCCGGTGGACAGAAGCAACGCCTGGCGCTGGCCGGCATTTTGGCGATGCGACCCGGCCTGATCCTGCTGGACGAACCAACAGCAAACCTGGACCCGGCAGGCGTTCTGGAGGTCCGGGATGCGGTAGGGCGGTGCCTGGACAAGACCGGCGCCACCCTTGTTGTGGTGGAACACCGGGTGTCCGTGTGGAAGGACCTGGTGGACCGGATTGTGGTCCTGCAGCCAGGGTCAACAAAGGCGGCGGGCTCGGACGGCTTGGGAGCGGGCCGGGCTACAGGGGGCGTCCTCTTGGACGGGCCGCCGGACCAGGTACTTTCTGAAGCCCGCACCATGCTGATGTCAGCCGGCGTCTGGGTGCCGGGATATGTTCCGGCGACCCGGGAACGGCGGAATGATCCCCACGCCGAACCCCACACCGCGCAGCTCCTCCTCGCGGCGCAGGACCTCGCAGTTTCCCGGGAAAAGCCACGACGCAAGAGGTTCAAGACCATCCCACCCGTGCCGGTTCAAACGGGCATCAGTGCACAGGTCAGGGCAGGCCAAGCGCTGACCATCACGGGTCCGAACGGTGCCGGCAAATCCACTTTCGCGCTCACGTTGGCCGGCCTTCTTGCGCCGGTGGACGGCAAGGTCAGTGCCGCCGTCGACCTTTCCCGGGGTGCCGGTATTGACCCGTACAAGTGGAAAGCCGAGCAGTTGATCTCCCGCATTGGGACGGTTTTCCAGGAACCTGAGCACCAGTTCGTCACAGGCAACGTCCTGGATGAGCTCATGTTTGGTCCAAAGCATCTTGGCCACGGCGAGGAACGCGTGGATGAACTGCTGGAGCGGTTGCGGTTGACGCACTTGGTGGATGCCAACCCGTACACGTTGTCCGGCGGGGAGAAGCGGCGGCTCTCGGTGGCCACGGTGCTCGCGGCCCATCCGAAAGTGCTTGTCCTGGACGAGCCCACGTTCGGTCAGGACGCCAACACCTGGGCAGAACTGGCGTCGTTCCTTTCCGAGCTGCTGGACGCTGGAACCGCGGTGGTCTCCGTGACCCACGACCAAGAATTCAGTGCCGTACTCGGCGGAACGGAATTGCGGCTCGGCCCGGTCCAACAGGGTGAAGCCACACGTCAGGAAGCGGGTGCAGCATGAGGGACGCCTTGAACCTGCGCGGGAACCATGCCCTCCTGACCAAAGCCAACCCGTTGGCCAAGTTCGTATCCGTTTTCCTGATTTCCTTGGTGCTGGCCCTGTCCATCGACTGGGTCTCGGCCTCCACAGCACTGGTTGCGGAACTGGCGCTCTTTCCACTGGCCGGACTCACTCTCAGGCTTCTGTGGCAGCGGGCCTGGCCCCTGATCATCGCGGCAGCGATCGGCGGCTGGAGCACCGCGATTGTGGCGGCGGACAGCGGAGCTGTGCTGCTCGACGTCGGACTCTGGTCCATCAGTGAAGGTTCCCTGGAGCTGGGGCTGGGTTTCATGCTGCGCGGTTTGGCGATTGCGTTGCCGGCCATTCTCCTGATGACCTGCACCGATCCCACCGACTTGGCTGATGCCTTGGCGCAGAAAGCAAAGCTGCCACACCGCTTTGTCCTGGGGTCCCTCGCGGCGATGAGGCTGGTGGGGCTCATGGCCGAGGAATGGCAGACCATTGGCATGGCCCGCCGCGCCCGTGGGGTGGGTTCACAAGGCAGCCCGTTCCAACGCCTGAAAGCAACCCTCGGCCAGAGCTTCGGGCTCCTGGTCCAAGCTGTTCGCAGGGCTTCCCGGCTGGCTGTGACCATGGAAGCGCGCGGTTTCGGCGGGGGCCGGCGGACGTGGGCGCGCGAATCTACGTACTCGCTGTTGGATGCGTGGGTGGTCCTTGGCGGACTGGTGATCGCCGCCGGTGCGGTGCTGACGGCCGTTGGAGCGGGAACTTGGAGTTTCGTCTGGCGTTAGCGCTGGAGGCGTTGGTGAGCTGGGCACCAAGCGTGCCGCCGGTAGCGTTGGGGGCCGCCGGCGGCACTTTTTGTCCTCTCGACGCGGGCTCAGAGAGCCTGCTGCTCCTGGATTTCATCGAAGCCTGCGCGGGTCAGGAACCCCAACTGGGCTTCCTTCTCAGCGAGCTGAATGATGGGACCCAACTCAAAGCACGTCGCTTCCAGGCGGCGGAGGGCCTTGGCGTTGCGGGAGTCCGGTTCCACCACAATCCGGTCCTTGCCCGGCAGGGAGAACATGTACTTGATCAAGGACGTGCCCAGCTTCGGGGTGAAATGCGGGATAGGCCGTGTGGCGGGGGCCAGAAGCAGGTGCATGCCGATGTCCGCCTCGCGGGCGGGGTATGCCTCACCCACGGGATCGTGCAGGGGCTCGTAGGTCTGGAAGAGGGCCAGTGGCTCCCCGTCAAGGAGGGTCAGGAAGGCGTGGTGGGTCTCCAAGGAGTCCAGGAACTCGTAGATCCCTTGGACTTCGTCCCTGGAGTTTTCCGTCATGCCCCAGAACTTGGCGCGGGGTTGGGTGACCCATTCGAAGATGAAGTGGATGTCCTCGGCAGGAACCAGCGGGACAAGCCGCAATGCGCCCCACCCCTCGAGGTCTTCAGCGTAAACGGTGGTGCGGACAGAGAAGTCCTGGGTGGTGGTGGTCATGGCTTCCTTCGGGGCTGATGCGTTCTGATGCGGATGCTGGCGGATGTGGGGTCACGAGAGGGACGGAACGGGCTGGTCAGGGATGATCTTTGGCCAACGAAGGCCAGTCAGTGACCACCAGGGCGAGTTGACCCGCGGTCCAGAGCGGCAGCTGATCGGCGAAGTGCCGGTGACCTGGCGAGCCGGAAGCACCGAAAGGCACAATCCAACGGCTGTTACGCCGATCAGCCAGGTCCCAGACGTAGCGGGCCACGGGCCCACGGAAGCTTCGGTCTTCGACACCTGGCAGGCTCTCGGTGCACAGGACGCACCCGGTGTCTCCGCTGAGCTCTGAGGTGGGCGCCGGTGACGCGAGCGGTCCGGGGAGGACATGGACGGCCAGAAGTTTGTGCCGGTCACCCCATGCAGCGCCGTTGAGCATGGACTCCTCCAAGGCAACGTCTTCAAGTGCGGCGGCGGCTTCCACTTCAACGTTAATGCCGAGTTCGGACCCACGCGCCAGGAGGGTCTCCAAGGCGAATCCAATGCGGGATGCCACGGATAACCAAGGCCCGAACAATGCTGAGTAACCAGTGGGCTCATTCAGGGGTGCCAACGCGGAATGCCGTGCCAGTCGCTGGACGATAGCTCCGCGCCACGCTGCAAAGACCGCAGCTTGGTGGCTGCCGGCATCCATCAGTCCATCCCACGTCAACAACAGCGCACGCAGTTCCTTGGCCTCCCTGGACAGGTCCTGGGTGTCAAGGCCGGAGAGCGTTGACCGGAACAACGGCCACGGACCCAGCAGAGTGTCCGTGTGGATGGCCTGCATGGCGTCCACGGATAACGGACCGGCGGTCGACTCCAGCAACTGCCGGATGCGGAGGGCCCGATGCGCGGGCGCGAACTCCATGGCCACCATGTCACCGCCGCCAGCTTCGCGGTCGTTCGCGCTGACCATAAACCTCTGGACCTCGGTGCGGGGCAGGACCACGTACTGTCCCTCCCACTCGTGGCGGGCCGAGAGGGCCGGGACGGGCAATCGCCGGTTGGCCGGATTCCGTTGCGGAACCAACCCGGCGACGAAATGCCGTACGGACCCGGAAACGTCGGCGGCCACTACGCTGTTGACGGGCTCCACCCACGCATCGAAGGCGGCTTCCACGTCGGAAACGCTCCGGCTCCGCAGCAGCGGCAGGAGGGCCTCGAAACCCAACCGCCCCTCGACCCTGGCCGGGAAACGCAAACTCAGTGCGCCGCCGTCGGGCGTTTCAGAGATGACCGGGCCGCGCGCGGTTTCAATAATTTCAACGGCCACTGTCTCACCGTCGCGGACGGTGATGGTTTCGGAACTCACGACGACGGGCTCCCAGCCTTCCGCTCCGCGCGCCTCGATGCGATCACCGAAGGTGTCGCTGATCCGTCGCAGCTCCTCCACGAAGAGGTCCTGGTAATCGGCCATGGCGTTGGTGATCGCCCAGGCGGTGTTGCCGGTGTGGGCGAAATGGGGGAGGCCGGGAACTCCGGGGAACGCGAATCCGATCGCGTCGAACTCGGGGCAGGCCAGCCGTACCTGTTGGTAGACGCCGGGGAGTTCCATGAGGCGGTGGGGGTCGCCGGCTATCAGCGGCAGGCCGCTGGCCGTCGTCGAGCCGTGGGCCGCCCACGCGTTACTGCCTGACCAGACGGGTGCCTCGATGCTGAACAGGCTGACGGCGTGGTCGCCGAGTGTCCTCGCGACGTGTGCCCGGAACAGTTTGTTGGGGAAGGTGGAGAAGAGGATGTGGTGCACCAGGAAGACGCCCAGCGGGGTCCATGGATTCCACGGCTCGGGTTCGCTGCCGGACTCGTCAAACTCGGCTCCGCCCCTTTGGCCTTCCGCCAGTGCACTATTGACACCCGCCACGTACTGCCCGCACCAGCGTTGAGTGACGGCGTCGAGGTTTTCAAAGCAGCGGCGCGCGGTGTCATCCAGCCGCGCCTGCCGGGCAAAACGGTCCCAGAGCACCGCGTCTGAGCCCAATACTTCGGCTGTGCGGCCTTCCGAACGCCACCGTTCCAGCTCGATCTGCCAGGAGCGGTCCGTGGCCGCATTCTGACCTTGCAGAAAGGCGAGTTCATCGGCTGAATCAGCCCACAAATGGGGGATTCCCCACCGATCCCGGTACGTTCCGGGGCCGCCTGCCGGGGCGGGTTGCTGCGTTGGGGCAGGCGTCATAATCTTAGGCCGCTTTCGAGCTTAGGTTAGGCTTACTTAAGCTCAAGATAAATGGCTTTGGCCCCGTTCACAAATCGTGGACATTCGTGAAGGAGTGTTGCTTGAAGCGCAATTGGGAAGGTGTCGTCCTCAAAGTCATGGGCGCCAAGGACTTCACCCTGGAAGTCACGGGGAGCGAAGAAATCACCCCGGACTTCCTCCGTGTGCACGTGCGGGACGGCGGACTCCTGGAGCGCAGCGGCCTGCATCCCACCATGTGGATCCGGCTCTGGTTCAACGACTCCGGCAAGGCCCACCAGCGCGCCTACACCTTGGTCAACGCCTCCCCTGCGGACGGTACGTTCAGCATGGACTTCGCGATGCATCACGGCGTTGCTGCGGATTGGGCGCGCTCAGTGCAGCCCGGCGACACCATTGATGCCACCGTCCAAGGCAGCTCCTTCACGTTCCCGCAGCCCGCCCCGCGGCGGACGTGGATTGTGGGAGATCCCGCTTCCATCCCGGCCATTAATTCACTGCTGGACGAGCGCGGGCGTGTAGCTGCCGGCGCAGCTCCCGTGACGGCGTGGCTCGAATACCAGCACGACGCCGACTCCTCGCTTGAGGTGCGAACGTCCGATTCCGACGTCGTCACCTGGATTCCGCGCAAACGCGACGGTGCCGCGCTGGTGGAGGAAGTCTGCGCTGCACTCACGGCGGACACTGTCTCCGTTGGGGAGGACTTCTTCTGGATTGCCTGCGAAGCATCAAGTACGCGGGCGATCGTCAAGCACCTGAGGAAAGACCTCGGCGTGGATAAGCACCGGATTGATGCGCTGGGGTACTGGCGGGTCTAACGATTGACGGGTTCCTCGCGGTGGGCGCTACTCGCGCCAGTTGAGGTAGCCCTTCTGCCCCTCCGGCGGAGTGAGGACCACATCGCGGCCGTACTTCTTCCTGGCATCGGCCCCGGAGAAGGCGTCCGGGACAATACTGACCGCTTTGGTAACTTTGCCGTCTTTCAGGAAGACGAAAAGTGCCGGTGAGGCGGTGTAGCGGCTCTCCTTGGTGAGCGGTTCCCCAAAGGCTTCCTCGATGTCCTTGGCCGGGGTTCCAGACGTGACAAAACCTGCTTGGTCCCAGTCGAAATCCGTGGCATCGGACAGCTTGAGCGCCGTGCCGTTCGTGGCGGACTCCAGGACCTGATTGTTGAGGTGGTCGTTCGTTTCGGGCATGACGGATCCTCCGAGGGAACAGGCGGCCAAGGCGCAGGCCAGAACTAAGGTGAGCAGGCTGGTCATGGTGACGCGGGGCACCGCAGTCTTGGGACGGCGTCGTAAATAAGTGGTGGAGGGGCGACTCACGACGTAGTCCTGGACTCGTCGTTGAACTCCGGATCTTCGCCAGGGGCGGGCTCGGCATTGCCGGCGTCACCCGTCTGATCAGCGGGGATCTGGTTTGACGGATGCGGCAAAAGGTCAGGTCCCACCACCACGGTGTCTCCGTTATTGACGGCTTCCTCGATCAAGTCTGCAAGCTCCTCAGCACTGGCGTCCGGATTGGCGATGGCCACGTTGCGTCCAACCTCATTGTTGTACAGATCCATTGCTTCGCGTGGAGCAGGGTTTCCGGGGAGCTGTTCGTGGGCGGTGGCGTAGTCCTCGGCCCAGTCTGCGCCGAACTCCTTCACCATGAGGGCGTTCCAGTAGGCGTGGCGGAAGGCGTCGTTCTGGTCATCGTTGCGATCTTCGCTGGGGAAGCGCTCATCGGCAACACTAAAAGCGTCATCGTGAATGCCCTTGAAAGCGTTCAGCTCAAAGGGTCCCAGGCCATTCAGAAGTTCCGCTTCCTTCTCGGTTACCACTCTTTGGTCCGTCACGAACCGCAACGGATCCCAGTCGCCGGGCCAGTTAGTGGTCTCCGCGTCACTGACCTGGTACTGGTCCAGGATCTCCTGGGGCGTGGGCTGGGTGGGATTGGAGGTCTTTGTTGTGGCGTCCTTCGCCGGTTTGGCGGAGTCGTTCCCGGTCCCGCTTCCGCCGGAGCCGCCTGGGCCGCTGTTGCCTGCGCTTGCGCCCTCAGTGGAGGCACCCGACTGCTGGTCCGCGTTGGTGAGCACAGACTTGGACGCTTCTTCTATCCCACGCGAGGTCCTTTCAAGCAGCGGCCGTAAGTGGCCCTGCCACTCGGAGGCGAAGCGTTTGGCATCCTGTCCCTGCCAATAGCCGCCCTGCGCGATCAGGGAATCGAGTTCCCGGGCGCGGGTGGCCAGCAGCGAGGCCCCGCTGGCAAGAGTTTTCGATAGTGCTTTGAGCTGATCGACGTCGGCGCCGTAGAAAGGCATAATTCCCCCTGAGCTTTCCTGTACATCCTTCGCCAACTCCCGTTGGGGCACAATGGGGAGCTCTGCCCTTGAAGGAACTGAGGGAAAGCGTTCACCCAAGGCGAGTCGCCGACGTCGTGCCCTATATCGCACGGGGCGGGTATGGTGTGATGTTTACCGCTGAATTGGCATGTTGCACTCAACTTCTAGCTCACTTGTGATATTTATTGGTTATGACGCATCCTACCGCCGAACATGTAGGCCTCCTGCTCCGCGACGCCCGTGGCGAAAAAGGCTGGACGCAGGGGCAGCTGGCTACTGAATTGGGAACCAGCCAGAGCGCAATCGCGCGGATGGAACAGGGCAAACAAAACCTCAGCCTCCGCATGATTGAACGCCTCGAAGCCATTTTTGGGCGGTCCATCGTCAAAGTGGCCAAGCCGCAGATGACCCACCTCCGCGTGGAGGGCGGCCGGACCCTCTCCGGTGAAGTAGACGTCAACAGCAGCAAAAACGCCGGCGTAGCCCTCTTGTGCGCGAGCCTCATTAACCGCGGCACCACCACGCTGCGACGGCTCGCCCGGATCGAGGAAGTCAACAGGATCGTTGAGGTGCTGACCTCCATCGGCATGGAATGCACCTGGCTCAACGGCAGCGACCTCCGCATCCGGCGCCCCGAGGTACTGGATCTCGAGTCCATGGATGTTGACGCCGCCCGGCGTACCCGCAGCGTCATCATGCTGCTGGGTCCCCTCCTGGACGAAACCAGCGAATATCTTCTTCCCTACGCCGGTGGCTGCGACCTCGGAACCCGCACGGTGGAACCTCACATGCAGGCGCTTCGCCAGTTCGGCCTCGAAGTGGAGGCGAAGTCCGGTTTCTACTCCGTGACCGCTCCTCCCGCCGACGACCTCGATCGCTCCTTCGTCCTGACCGAACGCGGCGACACCGTCACGGAGAATGCCATCATGGCGGCCGCCCACCGTGAAGGCACCACCATCATCCGCAACGCCAGCCCTAACTACATGGTGCAGGACCTTTGCTTCTACTTGCAGGGCCTCGGTGTGGAAATTGATGGCGTGGGGACCACAACGCTGAAGATCACCGGGCGTTCCGCCATTGATGTGGACATTGAGTACTTCCCGTCCGAAGACCCGATTGAGGCCATGAGCCTGATCACCGCAGGCATCGTGACCAACTCAGAGGTCACCATCCGCAGGGTGCCCATCGAGTTCATGGAAATTGAGCTTGCCACCCTGGAACAGATGGGCCAGAACCTCGAGGTATCCGGGGAATACATGGCACGCAACGGACGCACCAGGCTGGTGGACGTCACCACCAAGCCGTCGGAGCTTCACGCCCCACAGGACAAGATCCACCCCATGCCGTTCCCCGGCCTGAATATCGACAACCTGCCGTTCTTCGCAGTGATCGCAGGCAACGCCGAGGGCCAGACCATGATCCACGACTGGGTGTACGAGAACCGAGCCATCTACCTGACGGAACTCAACAAATTGGGCGCACAGGTGCAGTTGCTGGATCCGCACCGAATCTACGTCAACGGACCCACCAAATGGCGTGCCGCGGAAATCGGCTGCCCGCCGGCCCTCCGCCCGGCCGCTTGCCTGCTCCTTGCCATGTTGGCAGCCAGGGGCACCTCCGAACTTCGCAACATCTACGTGATTGAGCGCGGCTATGAGGACCTTGCAGAGCGACTGAACACCATTGGCGCGAAAATCGAGTACTTCCAGGACTGACGCTGGCGCTGCTTGGACAGCCGGCGGCACCCGTTAGTGCTTTTGGCGCTCCCGTTTCCGCCGTTTGCGCCAGATACCTCTGGTGCGGATGGCGGGAACTGGTGCGGAACGGACCGGGAGCCGGCCTCAGCCCTGTCCCCACTCGGCCTCCTGACGCAGAATGGAGCACACACGGACTTTCGGGGTTGCGGATGAGCTACTCTCATGACGCCAAAGTGACCGTGCGGGGTACTGCCCCCGCGCGCATCAGGAACGACCTCTCATGCTGACCCGGGTCAGGAGGCCTTTGCGTCCTGTTCTTCCCACGTCATCAGGTAGGCGCCGACGAGTCCCTCCACCAGATAGAAGCAGAACGGCGGGATGTCCTTTTTGGCTGCCAGGATGGCACCGTAAACGGGTGCGCTGGCCGCAGCCGTGATACCAATCCAGCGGCTTGCGGGTAAGGAAAGAAGGCTCCCGCCGAGCGCGGCCAACGCCACAACATGCAGCCCGGAGTACGCCAGGAACGGCGCGTTGGATCCCCTGCGGTAGGCGAACCCTTCAAGGTCGGATGCTCGCCGGGCGAGGCTTGAGACGAAGAACGGGGCGCCCGCGAGTAAGGCGGCGGCTGCACCGAAAGCCCACTTCCTCGCCCTCCGATGCGATGCGTTTCCTTGAACGGCATCTTGGTCCTGAACAGCGCGGGCAAAGGCGGCGAATCCCACCGGCACTGCAACTGTTCCCGCGGCGGTTAGGTGCTGACCCACGATCCAGCCGCGCTGTCCGGCTGTGAGCATGCGCAGCCGCTCGGCGTTGTCGGGGGTGATGTAAACGCGTGAGACTGGAGAGATTCCTACGAACCACACCACCGTGCCGGCAACGATGACCGCTCCGGCACGGCGATAGGGATGGTTCCCGCTCATGGCAGCAAGGTTAGACCTGTTTGAGGGCCTTCTCCAGATCCAGGATGAGGTCGTTTACATCTTCAAGCCCTACGGACAGGCGGACAACACCATCCGAAAGCCCGATCGCCGCCCGCCCCTCCGGTCCCATGGCCCGGTGGGTGGTGGTGGCAGGGTGGGTGATGAGGGACTTGGAGTCGCCCAGGTTGTTGGAGATGTCAATGACGGAGAGACCGTCGAGCAAGGCGAAGGCAGCCTCTTTGGCTGATCGTCCGGCCGAAGGAGATAGCTCAAAGGTCAGGACGGTGCCGCCCGCCTTCATCTGCTTCGCCGCAAGTTCGTACTGCGGGTGAGACTTCAACAGCGGGTACTTAACCCAGCTGATGGCGGGTTGCTGCTCGAGCCACTCTGCGATCTTCAACGCGGATGCCGAGCTGTGGTTTACACGCAGTCCGATGGTCTCCAAGCCCTTGGTTAGCACCCAGGCGTTGAACGCGGATAGTGAAGGGCCGGTGTGCCGCATAAGTTGCTTGACCGGGCCGTCGATGAATTCTTTGGTGCCCAGGATCGCGCCGCCAAGGACGCGTCCCTGACCGTCGATGTGCTTGGTGCCGGAGTAAACAATGACGTCCGCTCCCAGCTCGCCGCAGCGTTGCAGCAGGGGCGTGGCAAAGACGTTGTCCACCACCACGGTGGCCCCGGCAGCATGCGCCAGTTCGCTGACCGCAGCGATGTCCACGATCTCCTGCATGGGGTTGGACGGGGATTCGAAGAAGACCGCGGTAGTGGGCTCGGAGAGGGCTTCGCGCCACTGCTCCAGGTCCGGGCCGTCTACGAAGACCGTGTGAACGCCCCACCGTGGCAGGATCTCATTGAGGATCACAAAGCAGGAACCGAACAGAGAACGGGCGGCAACCACGCGGTCACCGGCAGCCAGCAGGGCACCCAAGGCAGTGAAGACCGCGGACATACCTGACGCAGTCGCAAAGCAGGCTTCGGTTCCTTCGAGCAGGCGCAGCCGCTCCTGGAACGTTGCAACGGAAGGGTTGCCGTAGCGGGAGTATACGAAACGTTCGTCCTCACCGGTGAAGGCGCGCTCGGCGGCAGCAGCGGATTCGTAGACGAAACCGGAGTTCAGAAAAACGGGCTCGGACGTTTCCTGGAAGTTGGTACGGTCAAGGCCACCGCGAACAGCCTGGGTATCAGGGCTCCAACCGGCGGCATCGGGATTAAAAGTCACTTACTCAGTCCCCAGATTCGTCGGCAGGCCACGGTTCTTCCAACCGTTGACGGTGCGCTCACCATAGCGGTCCGGTTCACCTTCAAAGCCCTCCAAGACGTTGTAGGCAGTGAAACCGGCTTGCGTGGCGGCGATGGCTGCGGAGATGGAGCGCTGACCGGAGCGGCACAGGAACACCAACTCAACGCCGTGGTCCTCGGGTGCCTGCTGACGCAAGTCCTCGATGAAGCGGGAGTTGGGGATGCCGCCGGCGAGGTTCCACTGGATGAACAGGGGATCGTTTTCCGTGGCTTTGGTGTCGGGGATACCGATGTGGGCCCACTCGCCCTCGGTGCGGACGTCCACCAGGATGGCACCTTCTTCGAGTTTGGCCCACGCATCCTGCGGGGTCAGGTCACCTGCGTAGCTCATGCGTGTCCCTCGAATGCTGCTTCGTCGTCGTCGCTCTCAAGCTGGTCAACGGCACTGGCAACGGCGGCATCGGCATTGGCGATCGCGGCGGGCAGCACCACTGCTTGGGCAACAATGACGTCCGTGCCGTTGAACGTGGCAGCCGGGCTGCCATGGAGCACATAGCCCTCGGCGAGGGCGCTGTGGATCCGCTCGCAGAAATCACGGGTGTCCGGGCCAGTAATCAGGCGATAGGAAAGTTTTTCTTCAGTGGGTTCAGGCATAGCTGGTGCTCCTCAGTCACGCTTGCAGTTCGAGTTGTCGATACGCCGAGTAGTCACCTGAGGCACCCCGCCGGAGAGAGGGTTGCCGACCAGCAAGTCAGGGCTTCGCGCTGGTACTCATTACTCAAGAAAAACGTAACATCCACGGGCCTTGGGCTGCACTTGCGGGCTGGTGTCCGGCCGTCATGTTGCGTAATCGGCGGTGCTTCCCTTATGCGTTTTTCAGTGCGCGCACGGCTGCGCCCACAGTGGGGAAGAAGTGCTCGGGCGTAAAACGGGCTGCAGTGCCCAGGCGGAGTAGTTTGTCTTTGACAGGCCCCTTCAGTTCGGCGAACACTAAATCCACGCCTTTGCGGGCCAGCCATTCGTCCAATGTGACCAGGTCATCCAGCGCCGTAGTGTCGATCCCGGTGATGGGCTCCGCGGCGAGGATGACATGGGTAACCGGGTCCGCGGTCTCCTCCGGGGCTTCGTCCAGTTGCTCCCGGACAAAGGCAGTCAGGACCTGCCCATTACCGAAGAACAGGGGCGCATCAAAGCGGAGGATGAGGAGTCCGGGGATGCGCTCACCTTCGGGGTGCCGCTCCAGATCGTGATAGCCAGGGAGCCCTTCTTCGGCGCCGAGTTCTGTCCGGTACGGATCCCAGGCCCGCCGAACAAAGTCCAGAAGTGCCAAGGCTATGGCTACGACGATTCCCTGCAGTACCCCAACGGTGAGAACGCCCAGGAACGCAGCCAGCATGACCACGGATTCGCTTCGGCTCAGGCTGAAGAGCCGCCTAACACCGGCGGGGTCGGCCAAGGCAATTGCCGCAGCGATGACGACGGCCGCCAGGGTGGCCGAAGGCAGGTACCCGGTCACTCCGGGAGCCAGCAGCATGAAAGCCAGAACCAGCCCCGCACCAACCACCCCGGTCATCTGGGATTTGGCACCAGCATCCACGGCCACCGGGGTCCTGGATGCACTGCCGGAGATGGGGAATCCGCCCAACAACCCTGTGGCTGCGTTGGCTGCCCCCAACGCCGCCATCTCCCGGTTGCCCGAGACTCTCTTTCCTTCCTTCGCTGCCAATGTCTGGGACAGGACGCCAGTGTCCGCGAAAGCCATGAGGGCAATACCGGCCGCAGCGGGAAGCAGCATCAGAGCGTCAGCCCAGCCACTGCCGCCGAGCGCGGGCATCGGCAGCCCCTGCGGCAAAACCCCGGTGACCTTGACGTCGTCGTTCAGGCCCCAAACAGCCGTTGCAATGCAGGAGCCGACCACCGCCAGCAGGACGCCAGGTACCTTCCACTTCAGCAGCCGCGGGATCCAAATGAGGGCCAGGGAACCTACGCCTAGCAGCAGCGCGGTGACATTGACCCCGCCGCCCAGCAACCCGGTGGTGACCTTCGCGAGCTTTTGCCAGATGTCGCCGTCGGCCTCTATCCCCAGGAACGCCGGAAGCTGCGATAACGCCACCAGCAAGGCGATTCCGTTCAGGTATCCGAGCCTGATGGGTTTGGACAGCAGCCCGGTGATGGCACCGAGTTTCAGGGCGGAGCCCGCGAGCATGATCACCCCGATCAACACAGCCAACAGCCCGGCGAGTGCCACCGATCTTTCACTGCTGCCGGCTGCGAGCGGAACAATAGCTGCGGCGATCATGGGGGCAAGGGATGAATCGGGTCCCAAGACGAGAATGCGGGACGGCCCCACCACGGCGTAAACCAGCAACGGAATCACCGTGGCGTAGAGCCCTGTGACGGGTGGCAAACCGGCCGCCTGCGCGTAGGCCATGCCCGCAGGCACCAGCAGGGCAAAGAGCGCAGCACCCGCCACGGCGTCGTGCCGCAGCCATTCACGTTTGTACCCCTTGAGTGCCCAGACGCCCCAAAGGCGGTCCTTGGCGGAAGTGCGGGTGGCTGAACTCATACAGCGATCATTCCGGACGCATGGTGTTTGCGGAACAAGGTGAACGCCGTATGTGGAAATCCATACCGTCATGGGCGGGGCCCAAATGTGACGTCCCGGGAGCATAATTGACCCAGTACGACCCCCTGTAACTTCGCATGAAATCAGGTCGCGGTGAACGGACAAAGCAGTTCTACACTCAAGCCCATGCTGCACTTTGGATGGTTCGTGGGCCACGGTTTCGGTGTCCAGGGTTGGGGGACTCCCGGCTATGGCCTGGGCTACGACTGGAAGAAACCCGCCCTCTATCAGGAGGCCGTCCGGGCGTTTGAGCGATCCGGCTTGGACCTGTTCATCATTGAAGATTCCCTCACCGTTCCGGACACCTATGGGGGTACGGCCGAGGTTTCCTTGGCCCACGCCTCGTTTGCACCTAAGCACGATCCCCTTGCCTTGGTCCCGTACCTTCTCTCCGCCACGGAGCACCTCGGAATCGTGCCCACGGTCAGCGCTTCCTTCTACCCGCCCTTCACCGCCGCCAGGCTCCTGGCCACGCTGCAACACTTTTCAGAAGGACAGCTCGGCTGGAACGTCGTCACCTCCGGCAGCGACCTCGCCGCACAGAACTATGGGCTGGACCAGCAGATTGAACACGATCTCCGCTATGAGAAAGCGGAGGAGTTCGTGGACGTCGTCAGGCGCCTTTGGCGGAGTTGGGAACCTGGGGCCGTGCTTGAGGATGTTGAAGCCGGGGTGTTCGCGGACCATAACAAAGTGCACCCCATCAACCACCAAGGAGACTTTTTCAAGGTCAGAGGCCCGTTGAACACAGCGCCCCTGCCTGAGGAACCTGTGTTGGTTCAGGCTGGTGCCTCGCCCCGGGGCAAGGCATTCGCAGGCGGCCATGCCGACGTCGCCATTGCCCTCGCTCGTGGGGTTGACGGGATGAAGTCCTACCGTGACTCGATCCGCGCGGAAGCTGCGAAGGCCGGCCGAAATCCCGACGACGTCAAGGTACTTTTCGTCCTGAAGCCCACCGTTGTTGGTTCTACAGCCGAGGCACAGGAGCTGCGGGCGCAGCGGCGTGAACTCACCCAGAGAGACATCGACAGCCAGCTCAACTCGATCTCCTACCTCTCCGTCATCGACTTCAAGCAGTTCGACCTCGACGCTCCGTTGCCCGAGCTGAGCACCAACAGCAACCAAGGCACATTGGAACACTTCGCCAAGGCTGCCCCTCCAGGTTCCACCCTTCGCCAGATCCTCCAGGCACGCAGCGGCGGAGCAGGCGACTCGATCATCGGCACGGTTGGCGAAATCGCTGACTACCTGGAGGAAACAGGCTCCGCCGTCGGCGGCGATGGGTTCCTGTTCTCCGGCTTCGTGGACCCGGTAACAGTGCACAGCGTGCTGGACAAGCTGACGCCGGAACTGAGGCGTCGCGGGCTGTTGAGGAAGAGTTACGGAAACGGCGGGTTTCGGCAAAACCTCCTGGACTTCTGATGGTGCCCGGGAAGCCGCAGACCCTGGTGATCGGATCGTCTCCGGTGCTAGTTGCGGACGTGGCCCGGGCGGCGGCAGACCCGAGGTTCCATGTGAAACTCAACCAAGATGCGTTGTCTTTGCTAGGCCGCTCGCGGGAAATCGTGGAGTATACCGCCGCCTCCGGCGAACGGGTCTACGGACTGAATACCTTGCTCGGTTCCGGCCGGGATACCGCTGTGGAGGAGGAGTCGCTCCTTTCGTACCAGATCCAGGTGGTCAGGTATCACAACAGCGGGGTTGGCTCATATCTGGACCGCGCTGCATCCAGATCCGTGATCCTGGCCCGGCTCATCGGTTTCAGCAGAGGCGGTTCCGGCGTACGCCCTGGAACCGCCGAGTTCTATGCCGAAATGCTCAACCGCGGGGTCTTTCCCGCCATCCCGCGTGAGGGCTCGGTGGGTTCATCGGACCTGACCCAGCTTGCCGCCGTCGCCGCCGTTGCCATCGGAGAAGGTGAAGCGTTCAACGCGGACGGCGCACTGGTCCCCGGCGCCAAAGCGCTTGCCGACGCCGGTCTCCAACCCCTTGTCCTCGCCCCGGGGGAGGCCCTCGCCTTGGTAAGTGCCAACGCGTATTCGGTGGGTGTTGGAACCCTCGCATTGCTGCGGCTGCAGCAGCTAGCCGAGCTGGCCGACGTCGCGCTTTCCCTCTCGCTGGAGACGATCGCAAGGTACGACGGCGGCGGGAACCTCAGCCCCTTTTCGCCGGCGATCCAAGCGGCCAAGGCGGTGGACGGGCAGCGGGACTCCGCTGCTGCTGTGCGTCGCCTGCTGAGCGGTGGGTGGTTGGAAGATGTTCGGCCGGAGGTGTCGGTGCAGGACGCGTTGTCGTTCCGGGCCGCACCGCAGACGCACGGAGCCTTTCGATCGCTTGTTGCGCAGCTTGCCTCGGCTTTGGACGTGGAGCTGAACGGCCGTGGTGACAATCCGCTGGTCGATGTCGAATCCGGGCGCATGATCTCCGGCGGGAACTTCCAGCCGATGCAGCTGGCGCTCGCCTTTGAGGGTTTGCGGCTGGCCTTGGCGCACGTAGGGATTTCCTGTGAGCGGCGCATCGCAAAGTTGTATCCGCCGCAACGGGCCATCAGGGCGCGCCATTTGCAGGCTGCAGCATCCGGGGAAGGCCTGGCCCAAGAGGAACTTCCCGGGTTGCTCTGGTACTCGGCGGCGGGACTGCTGGCCGAGCTCAAGGCCCTGGCCGCTCCGGCGACGCTCGGCGCACCAACCCTCTCGGCCGACGTCGAAGACCATTCAACGCTGGCCCCGCTCGCGTTGCAGCAACTGGAAAAATCGTTGGACGCAGCGGAGAAGCTCTTGGTGATCGAAGCGCTGACGGCGTCGTACCTGCTGCTCGAAGCGGGAGCCGCGCAACCGCTCGGGAAGGGGACCGGCGCCGTCGTGGGTCGCTTGGCTGACGTACTGGTCCGCCGGCCATCGGCGCCCGACTTGGTGGAACTGGCGCGGACCGAGCTGCGGGACCTCGTTGACCAGGAACTTTCTGAGGAAGGGGAGAAGACCTGGTGAGTACAGAGATTCGCAAACATGGTGTTCACGTCGCTTCCGGGCCTCCTGACGGCTTGGATGCTTCGGTCTTGGAGAGGGTCGGAAACACGCCGTTGGTGAGATTGGAGTCGCTGGGCCGCGGCCTGGGCAGCACCATCTACATCAAGCTCGAGTCCGAAAACCCTGGCGGCTCCATCAAGGACCGGACCGCGCTGAGCATGGTTAGGGCGGCCGAGAAATCCGGGGAACTGCAGCCCGGCGCCACAATTGTGGAGAGCACGTCCGGCAATACCGGGATCGGGCTGGCCCTCATAGGACACCTGACGGGCCACCCCGTGGTGGTGGTTACGGGCGACACGATTTCCGAGGAGAAGCTCGCCGCGCTGCACAACTATGGCGCCCGCGTGATCCTCACCGACTGGAACGCGCCGTCGGAGTCGCCTGAGAACGCACGCGCTGTAGCTGCGCGGATAACCGCTGAGACACCCGGCGCGTGGCGGCCCATGCAGTTCGACAACCCGGCCAATCCAGCCGCTCACTACCAAACCACCGGCCCGGAAATCTGGGAACAAACGGGTGGTTTGGTGACCCACTTTGTCGCAGGTATCGGAACGGGAGGGACCATCAGTGGGAACGGCAGGTTCTTGAAGGAACGCGTGGCAGCTTCGCGGCCGGGCGGGCACCTGGAGGTTGTTGGTGCCGACCCCTACGGCTCTGCCTACAGTGGAGGCCATCCCGGGGAGATCCTGGTGGACGGGGTGGGGAACTCCTGGCCCGAGCCTGAATGGCCCAAAGCCTTCGATCGCTCCATCGTGGACCGTTTCCTGCGCATTCCCAACGACGAGGTCTACACCACCGTCCACCGGCTCCTTGACGAGGAAGGTCTTGCACTCGGTCCGTCGTCCGGGCTGGCTGTGGCTGCGGCCATTCGCGTGGCTCGCGCTGCGCCCCACGGTTCCGTTGTGGTGGCCATAGCGCCCGACGCCGGAACCAACTATATGAGCAAGGCTTTCAACCCGGTGTGGCTGGCCGAGCACGGCATCCGCCTTGCTGCGGACACCCCTGCAGCCCGGGACGCCCGCGACGCCCGCGAGTAGGATCCTCTCTCACGTCCCGCGGGTTTTGGGCGGATCCTCTCTCACGTCCCGCGGGTTTTGGGCGGTCCCTCTCTCACTTCCCGCGGGTTTTCATGGGGGCTGCTAGCATCTGATACTTCGGTCCGGCACCCTGCCGCCGCAAAATTGGGGGTTTTCTTGTTTTCACTTGTTGGTATTCTCTACACCCTGCTGATGGTGGCTGTCGCGGCTCTGGTGATTTACGCCTTGGTGCTCGCTATCATCTTCTTGCGCCTGCGCATTCAGGAGCTGAAGCGTGGGCAGGAACCCCCGTTGCGCTAGGCTCCAAGCATGCCCGAACAGGAAACAAAACCACGTCTGGCCGGCTATCTGGATAAGCAGCAGCCGGATCTTTACGCGACACTGAGCCACTATTCCCAGCAGCTGGTAGATGAAGCCGACCGGCTTGGCATCCCGCGACGCACCCTTGAACTCATCAACTACTTGTGCTCGCAGATCAATGGCTGTGCCTTTTGCCTTGACCTTCACCACCGGAGGGCCCTGAAATTCGGGGAAACGGAACAACGGCTGTCCCTCGTTGCCGTGTACAAGGAAGTGCAGTTGTTTGAGCCGGCGGAGGTCGTGGCCATGGAGATTGCTGAGCAGATCACCCGCATGAGTTCGTCGAGGCCTAGCCCTCAACTTTTCGAGCAAGCACGCCAGCACTATAGCGACGAGCAGATCAGCGTCCTGTGCATGGCGGCGATCGGGATCAATGCCTTCAACCGCCTTTCAATTTTGAGTGAGCACCCGGTCCGCGCGGCCAAGAAGTAAGTTCAACTGCTGGAGGGCATGCGGCAGCCGTAGGCTCCTGACCCTGTTTGAGACGAGATCAGCCCCTGCGCAACCGGGAAAGGTTGTCCAGGGGCTGATCTGCATCCAAAGAAGGTCAGGAAGCCGCAGAGCCACTCGCTGCTTTTTTGAGCGAACGCCGCCGCCCGTACTTGAAGTAGAAGATGGCGTAGCAGGCGCCCACGAACGGAACCCCAAAGAAGAGTGCCGCCACCTGGTTGGGGTCGAACGCGATGCCGATCAACGACACCAAACAGAGCGCGAACGCGAGGAGCGGAACCAGCGGAAACAGTGGAGCCTTGTAAGGGAGCGTTGAAAGGTCGCCACCGTTTTTGATGAACGTTCGGCGGTAGACGAAGTGTGAAGCGACAATGGACATCCACACACCAACGGTGGCGAAACCGGCTACGGAGACCAGTACCAAGTAAACTGTTTCAGCCGCCACTACGCTGCTGATCAGTGAAGCAAGGCCACCCAGCATGCTGACGCAGAGGGCCACCATGGGGATCCCGCGCTTGGTCAACTTCCGGAATGCCTTGGGTGCGTGGCCTTCATCGGCCAGCGAGAAGAGCATGCGGGCACAGGAGAAGAGCCCGCAGTTGCCGGCGGAAAGCAGTGCCGTGATGATCACGAAGTTCATGATGTCCGCCGCATAGGGGATGCCCAGCATGGAGAAGACTGTGACGAACGGGCTCTCGTCCACGCTGACTTGTTCGTACGGGATGGTAGCTGCGATGACCACGATCGCTCCAACGAAGAAGATCATGAGTCTGATGACTGTGGTGCGCATTGCTTTGGGGATGTTCGCGCCCGGGTTGGCTGTCTCTCCTGCGGCGACACCGATCAATTCGGAACCCGAGAACGCGTAGAAAACCGCCAGGCAGGTGACGAAGACGCCGGTGAATCCGTTCGGGAACAACCCGTCAGGCGTGGTGAAGTTCTCGCCGAAGGAGGGAAACTCGCCGGGGGCCAAGGGGTGGAATCCCGCCAAGGCGGCACCTCCCAGGATGATGAGGCCGACGACGGCGGCAACCTTGATGAGCGCGAACCAGAACTCCGATTCACCAAAGACGCGCGATGAAATGGCGTTCAGCGTGAACAGGACGGTGGCGAAGATGAAGCACCAAATCCAGACGTCGACGCCCGGAAACCACCGTTGCATGAGTAAGCCTGCCGCGGTGAACTCGGAACCTAGAGCCACTGCCCAGCAGAGCCAGTACAGCCAAGCGGTGGCAAAGCCAGTGGCCGGGCCGATGGTCCGGGCGGCATAAATGTGGAAGGCACCAGAGACGGGGAACGCAACAGCGAGCTCCCCGAGGCATGCCATCACCAAATAGACGACTACTGCGCCAATGAGGAAGGCGAGGACCGCACCCAAGGGGCCGGCGGTGGCGATGGTGTATCCGGAACTAACGAACAGGCCTGAGCCGATGACGCCGCCCATGGCGATCATGACCAGGTGCCGGGCCTCCATGGGCCGGCGGAGTCCTGTTTGGGAGGCATCAGTCTGAGACTGCGCCTCGTGTGCCGATGCTTCGGCTTCTGTGGGGGAGCTGAGTCCCATATTCCCTCCGGGAAGTTAGCCAGCAAAGTCTGAAGTAGTACCAGCCGGACGTGATCCAACTAACACGAGAACAAGATTCATCACATGACGAATGACCATTTCAAGGAGCCTAAGAAACGCGATTGAACGCGCGGACCACTCACAGTCGAGGGCAAGAAGTTCTAATCATTAAGTCATGCGAGCGATTACTCTACTTGCCATCTGCTAGGTTCCTAGCGGAGCATCGCAAGCGGATATTCGAAGCCCGTAATTTATTCGATGCCCGCAAACAACGCGTTGAGCTCGGCAGTGAGTTGCTTCCGAACAGCCGGTGTACCGATTTCCTTACCGTTGATGTGATTCACGGGAGCAATCAAGCGGATGCTCGAAATGAGCCACACGGCGTCGGCGTCGAACAGGTCCTGGGGGACAAGCGGCCCGTAGCCGAGCTCCCATCCGGCGGCCTTCGCGGCGGCAAACAGCGCACCCTGCGAGGTGCCGGGGAGAATGCCACTGTCATGCTGAGGCGTGATGAGCCGGCGAACAGTCCTGACGGAACCGTCTCCGTCGTCGACCGTTTCCAGGTGAGCCAGCAGGACCGTGGACGTCGGACCCTCCAGGACACGGCCGTCAGTTGAAGTAAAAATGGCGTCGTCTGCGCCCTGTTTGTGGGCGAAGCGCAGCGCAGCCATGTTGACCGCATAGGACAGCGTCTTGGCGCCCAGCAACAGCCACGGCGCACGCTCACCGGCTTCGGTGTCGAAGCCGCGGTCCAAAAGGACGACGTCGATGCCCGTCTCACGCTGCCGGCGGCTGCCCGCGGGCGAGGGCGAAGCCTGCACCCAGCATGTGGGGCTGGCTGCGCCTTCGACGCCTCGGGTCACAATCAGCTTGACGACTACTTCGTCTTCCTCCGGAGTGGGCGCCGGGTGGACCTCGCGGAACTCGCTGATGGCGGTATCAATCGCCTTGCGCCAGGCATCCTGCTCCGGAAGCACCAGGTCCAATGCAGCGGCCGAACCGCTCAAGCGGTTCAGGTGGGCCTGCACCTTACGGGGGCGTCCCTGGACGGCGAGGAGTGATTCGAACACGCCATCGCCGCGGGTGGCGCCAAGGTCCGTAGCCATGAGCTGGGGCTGGCTGGAGTCGGCAATGCGTCCGTTTTCGAAGGCCGGGTCCAGGAAAACAAGGACCGTCGGGGCAGAGGAAGTCATGGTCCCAGCTTAGTGCGGTGCCGTTGCGGATGACTTTGCGCAAGACTTTGCCGGATAGGCTGAGGTTACTGTTGTTCTTGGAGCGTGGGGGTTTGTAGGTGCTCTTTCCTTTTCCGTTCGGCCAGGAGTGGACCTGGCTATTGGGCGCGTGGGCTATTGCGGAAGTGGTCATGCGGATCGTCCTTCTGGGCATCATTCCCGGTAACAGGCGTCCCACCACGGCCATGGCCTGGCTTTTGGCGGTGTTCCTCATCCCCTCGGTGGGCTTCGTCCTCTTCCTCCTTTTCGGCAATTTCAAGCTGTCCAAGCGGCGGCGTGAGCAGCAGGAAGAAGTTAACCGGCGTGTCCGGGCGGTGACGTCCGATCTTGCGGATCCGGTGAGCGTCTACTCGGGTCCGGAATGGGTGAAGTCGGCCGGTGAGCTGAACCATCGCCTGGGATCCCTGCCCATGGTTGATGGCAATAAGGTTGAACTGATCCCCGGCTACCATGAATCCATCGCAGCCATGGCTCAAGCGGTGAAGGGTGCCAAGACCTACATCAACGCCGAGTTCTACATCATGAGCAGCGACTCCGTGACGGACGAACTGCTCACTGAGCTGGAGAAAGCTGCTGAGCGGGGTGTCACCGTCAGGCTGCTCTTCGACCACATTGGAACGCTGCGGGTCAAGGGATACCGTCGCCTGATCCGCCGGCTCAAGGCAGGCAAGATCCAATGGAAGCGAATGCTTCCGCTGCTGCCTATCCATGGTCAGTGGAGGCGTCCGGACCTCAGGAACCACCGCAAGATCATGGTGATCGACGGCGAGATTGCTTTCACCGGCTCCCAGAATCTGATTGAACCGTCCTACAACAATCCCAAACACCACAAAGTGGGCCGTAAATGGGTTGAGCTCATGTCCCGACTCGAGGGGCCAATCGTGGCAACCCTCAATGTAGTGTTCGCCACGGACTGGCTCAGCGAGACCGATGAGTCGCTTGAGGACCAGTTGCGCCTTCCAAGCCGGCCGTCTCCAGGGCACGTCACCGCCCAAGTAGTGCCGAGCGGTCCGGGGTTCGCCACAGAGAACAACCTTCGCTTGTTCAATACACTGATCTATTCAGCGCAGCACAGAATCTCCATTTGCAGCCCGTACTTCGTTCCTGATGACTCCTTGCTTTACGCCATCACCACCGCTGCGCAGCGGGGTGTGGATGTGGAGCTCTTTGTGTCCGAAAAAGGCGACCAGTTCCTGGTCCACCACGCCCAGCGCTCCTACTACGAAGCCTTGTTGGACGCAGGAGTGCGGATCTACCTGTACCGGGCGCCGTATGTCCTCCATGCCAAGCACTTCACCATCGATGACGAAGTGGCCGTTCTCGGTTCCAGCAACATGGACATGCGCTCCTTCTCCCTGAACATGGAGGTTTCGGTGATGCTCTTGGGCGCCGAAACCGTGGACCTCATGCGGACGGTTGAATCCACGTATCGCGAGGTTTCCAAGGAGCTTACGTTGGACGACTGGATGGATAGACCCCCAATTGCCAAGTATGTGGATAACGTGGCCAGATTGACCGCCACGCTCCAGTAGTTTGTGTACAGCTAACGCCCTTTAGAGACGTTCTTGAGGGCATTAGCTGTACAAAAACTCAGCCGGGGAAGTCAGCACCCAGCGTGGACAGCACACCGTATGCCTTGGTCCGGATTTCCTCGTACTCGTCATCAGCCACGGAATCCGCAGTAATGGCCCCACCCACGCCGAGGGACAGGGTTCGCCCGCCAGTGCCGTCAGGATTGACCACCAGAGTGCGGATCACCACCGCGAGGTCCGTTGCGGCGTTCAGTGAGAAGTAGCCGATTGCGCCGGAGTAGATCCCCCTGGGCCCGGATTCGAGCTGGTCAAGGATGTCCATGGTGCTGATCTTCGGGGCACCTGTCATGGACCCTGCGGGAAAGGCTGCAGCCAGGGCTTCCGCCCGCGGAGCACCCGGACGAAGGTGTGCGTCTATGGTGCTCACCATTTGGTGGACGGTGGCGTAGCTTTCTATGGCGCACAGCCGGCTGACCGTCACGGAACCCGGGATGGCGAAGTGGCTGAGGTCGTTGCGCAGCAGGTCCACAATCATGATGTTCTCCGCGCGGTCCTTCAGCGACGTCTCAAGGTCGTGCCGCAAAGCAGCGTCCTCAGAAGGGTCAGCAGAACGGCCGCGGGTGCCCTTGATCGGCTCGGCGCGCATACCGCCGTCGGACATGATGCGGAGGAACCGCTCAGGTGATGTACTTGCCACCACCAAGTCGCCGAACCGAAGGTAACTGGCGAAGGGTGCAGGGTTCCGGCGCCTCAGTGCCAGGTAGCTCGCCCACGGGTCCAGGCCGCCGGCAGGGGCTTCCAGCGTGGTGGTAAGGCAGATCTCGTAGGAGTTACCTTCGCTGATTTGGTGCTGCGAGTCCGCGATTTTGCGCTTGTAGTCAGTGGCAGAGTCGCGGCTGACGAACTCAAGGCCGGCAGGCTCCGGATTGAAAGAGACCGCGAGGCCGGCAGCCGGGGAGACTGAAGCCTCGACGGCGGTGCGGGCCGCACGCAACCATTCCTCGGCATCGGGCGCTTCCAAGGCGAGCAGCCAGACAGCCTGTTCGCGATGATCTACCACCACAGCCCGGCCGGCGAAGAGCAAAGCGGCGTCGGGGGTGTCGGAGGGGATGTGGTTCCCGCCGGTTTCGCGCTTGAGTTCGTAGCCGAGGTATCCGAGCCAGCCGAGTGTGAACTGGCCGTCGTAACCTCGGGGCGCGCGGACGGCCCGGCGGCCCCAGACGGAATCGAGCCAGCGGAAGAACGGCCCGGAGGTGCTGACGGAGGCGGAACCGGCGGTCACTTGGGTAGTTCCGGAGCGGTGCAGTACCGACTGGCCGAACGTGCCGCCGTCGTCAGCCAGGATGCTGAAGCGGCTGCGCGCGGCGGCTTGGGAACGGCCGGCGACGGCGGAGGCATTGGAAGAATCCAGCCACACAGCGTTGGTGGACTTGCCGTAGAGGGAGGCGAAGAGCAGCTCAGCGTCGGGCGTCGCGTCCAGGCGCTCGGATCGCAGCTGAAGTCCCCGCCGCGCACTGAGTTCCGGCGACAAAATCGAAGCAACCGAAGGAAGGTACATCAGGGTTCGGAGGACATCGTCCGGAGCGCTGCCGTCGGCAAGGTTCTGCACCCGAATGTCAGCGGCACTGATCACCTGGTCGCTTGAAAGCCACTCATCCTCCTGGGCGGCCCAGCTGTCCCAGTACGGTTCGTAGGTACTTCCGTCACGAGTCAAAGCCCGACGACGGCGCTCGTCGCCGGAGGCTTCCACCCACACCACGGCGTCCAGCATGGGACGGGCGGCGTCCGCCGCCGCGCCTACCCCTTCAACGATCACGATCTCAGCTGGCAGCGTAACGTTCAGGCCGCCGTCGTAGTGTTTGTCCCAATCCCAGCTGGTCCACTCTGCCGCCATGCCTTCGCTGAGCGGCTTCAGGACCGTGCCCACGTAGCGCTCAATGCCGGGCATGAGGCCGTTCCAGCCGGGGTAGATGTCTTCCAGGTGGAACAGCGAAACCTTATGGTGTTGCCGCAATCGGGCCGCCAGCTCAACGGCCAGCGTGGTCTTTCCTGCGCCGGACCTGCCGTCAACTGCGATGATCACGGGTGCAGGGGTCATGTCATAGAGGTTACCTGCTGGGGCTCGGGGGCTTTCGCGTCATGAGACGCTGCGATGGCTGCTTTGACGTGCTGCACGATCCCTGGGATGGCGGCGTTGATGAGCGTCCACGTGTTGTCGAAGTCCGTGTGGCCGCCGTACCAAGGGTCTTCGATGCCGAGGTCAAGGGAGCTGCGGCCTGCCATGTGGGGATCGAAGCTGCGGAGCATCCGGACTTTTCCGAGGGAGGCGTGATCCGGGGCCCCTTCCTGAAGCCAGCCGAAATGGTCAACATCCAGTGCCAGGATCAGGTCCCGTTCGGCGTACCATTCACGCCGCCACTCGCGGGCAACGTGGTCCTCGGAAGCGAGGTGCTGGGCCGTTAGAACCCGTGCGGCGCGGGGGTCGATGGGGTGTCCAACTTCGTAGCCCGTAGTGCCCGCGGAGTCCACCGCCACGAGTTCGCCGAGCCCTTCCGCGCCGAAGGCTTCGGTGAGCATGAGCGCTGCCATGGGCGAGCGGCAGATGTTTCCAGTGCAGACCGTGATGATGCGGTATGGGCTCGTCGTTGAGTACATTCAGCAAGCATGGTTCATGGCGCCCCCTCTTGGCTAGGGGCAACTTCACAACTAAGTCACTTTTCGTGTCAAAGTTGTCACGATGGGCCGTGCGGGCAAGCGGGTTGCGCTTAGGTGCGGGCCGGTTCCTGCGCCTCGGCGGCAAGCGCTGCAGCCGCCAAGTAGACGGTACGTACGACGGCGGCGCGTCGCCTTTGTGCGCGGCCGGGGTCGTTGCCGGCCATCAGTCCATCGAGTGCCGGGAGTACCGGGGCGGCGTCGCACAGGCTCACGATGGTGATGAGGAGATCCCCTGCATCTTCCCTGGAGACGCCGGGGAGGGCGGCGATGGTGCTGTTGACCTTGGATGCGCAGTTGGCCATCCGCTTTGGCAGCCCCACCACTTCCGTGCCCCGTTCCAGTCCTTCCCAGAACAGGAGGCGTGGGGCCGTGGCATCTTGCTGATGGTGGTCGAAGAGCCTGCCGGCGTAGTCCGCCATGGCTTCGGGTCCGCTGCCTTCGATGGGTACTTCGTCCATGAGGGAGCTGAGGGCGGCGACGATCACGGCGTCGAAGAGCGCGTTCTTATTGCCGAAGTACTGGTAGATCCGCTCCTTGTTGACCCCGGCCTCCGCCGCGATGCGATCAATGCGGGCGCCGGCCAATCCGCGGGTGCAAAACTCACTGGTAGCTGCCTCTAGAAGCAGCGCCTTGGTTCGCTCTGTGTCCCATGCCATAGGAGTCATATTACCAGTTTCCAACTGGATGGTTGTTTTTGTTGGAGAGTGGGGTTATTGTAATTCCAAGCCAAAAGCAACCGTTTAGTTGGAGAATGCCATGACGACACAAACAAGCTCCCACATCGCCGTTGAAACCCCAGCCGCCCCGGCCGCCCCTGCCCGTCCGAAAGCGCCGTCCGTTCACATGCGGGCCCTCATCACCTGGCTGGCCATCTTCCCGCTGGTGTCCATCGGCATGCTGCTCCTGGGTCCCATCATGGAGCCGCTCCACCCGGTCCTCCGGGCGCTGCTGCTCACGGCCCTGGTGGTTCCCGCCGCTGTGTATGTTGTGGTTCCCCGCCTCATGGCCGGCCACGGAGCCCTGTCCCGCAAGGCAGTAGAGCGGGCGGCCCAACGAGCAGCCCGCAAGTCTGCTTAACCCAAGTAGGTCGCACTTAAGCGCGTTTTGACGGCTCAAAACGCGCTTAAGTGCGACCCAGTTGGGTGCGGGGCTGGGACTAAGCGCCCCGCAGCTGTTCTACGTCGGTGATGGTTGGGTAGGCGGCCTGCGTACCCTTCTTCGTGGCAGCCAAGGCCGCAGCCACCGAGGCGAAAGATGCAGCATCTGCGAGGGATTCACCAGCTGCCAAGCGAGCAGCCACAGCACCTGTGAAGGCATCACCGGCACCCGTGGTGTCCACTGCGGAAACGCGCGTAGGGGCGATGCGGGTGATCTGGTCTTCGCCGCTGGAAGCAAGCGAGTCCAGCACCACCGAGCCATGCGCCCCCAAGGTCACCAGCACCCGCTGCAACCCACGGTCGGCGAACTGGCTCCTGACCGGCTCCCACGCCTCCGCCTCTGCAGCGGCGTCCGGAATGTCCGCTTCGGTACCAAGGAACAGCGAGGCCTCGTGCGCGTTCACCAGCAGCACATCGCTCAAGCCAGCCAAAGCCTCCGGCACCTCCGCGTAAGGCGAGAGGTTCAGCAGAACGGTCGCACCGGCGTCGTGCCCTGCTTGGGCGGCGGCAATCACGGTATCCGTCTCCACCTCCAGGCAGAGGCACACCACGGCTGCATCCTGGAAGGCGTCGGGCGTGACATCCGAAGGCCGTAGGGTGCCATTGGCGCCTGCGGAAATGATGATGCTGTTCTCGCCGCCGGCGTCTACGGAAATGACCGCAACACCAGTAGCGACGTCGGAGCGTCGGACGCGGGACACGTCCACTCCCGCGCTGGCCGTAGAGTCGAGGAGCATGGTGCCGTTGGGGTCGTCTCCCACGGCACCGATCAGGCTGACCTGACCGCCGAGCTTGCTGGCAGCCACGGCCTGGTTGGCGCTCTTGCCGCCGGGATTGACGGCGAAACCGTTGCCGTGGACCGTCTCGCCGGGTTGAGGGAGGCGGTCGCAGTAGATGGTGAGGTCGGCGTTCAGGGAGCCGACGACGACGATTCCCGCCTTGGGTGCGCTGGTCATGCGGTCACCTTTTCGGTTTCGGTCACTTCTGCGTCCACCGGCTTGGGGATCAGGAGTGAGGCTGCGAAGGCTGCCAGGGTGATGGCGAGTCCCACCACAACAACGGTCAGGTAGGACGCCTTGGCATCATTGAGCGAAGCGGTGGCCACGAGGACCGCGGGCAGGACAAGGAAGCTCAGCCCGGCACCGAGGTTGAAGGCGCCGGCGTTCATGCCAGGCAGGAAGCCCGGGTTGCCCTGCGGGGAGAGAACCACGCCCAGTCCGTTGAGCATGATGTTGACGGTACCGGCGTACATGATGCCCAGCAAGGCCGTTCCTACAATCATCATGGGCAGGTTGTTGAGGCCGAAGAACGCGATGATCGCCAGCGCCACCAAGCTGCCAAGCAGGCCGATACGCAGGACCTTGGTGTAGCCGAGCACGGGAGCCAGGCGGCCGCTGATCGGACCAAAGAGCCAACCCAGCAGCGCGTATGGAGTCAGGATGATGAGCGACATCTCTGTGGGGCCCACGCCGAAACCTGGTTCAGCGGCCTGCACGTAGGCCGGGACGATGCCGTTGATGACCGCGAAGATGCCGGTCATGGTGAGCGTGGTGGTCAGCAGTGGTGCCCACGTGGAGCGCTGGCGCAGGTGCACGGTTTCCACCATGGGCTGCTTGGCCCGCTTTTCAACGGTCCAGAACGCGTAGAACGCGACGGCGGCGATCACCGTGAGGACCACCGCGAGGGTCAGGGTGCCGGAATCGAAGGCGGAGGCAAGCTTGGCGCCCTCGTTCAAGGCTGTCAGCAAAGCGCCCACGGCAATCACAATGCAGAACACGCCCAGCCAGTCCATGGTGGTACCCGCAGCAGGCTTGCTTTCACCGGCCAGGACGGCAATTAGCACGGTGGCAACGAGGGCCAGGGCGACCATGAGCCAGAAAATGCTGCGGAAGCCGAAGTTCTCAGCGAAGTAGCCACCCACGAAGGAGTCCACGCCGGCCACGCCACCGTTGACCGCGGTGATGAGGCCCATGAGGGTGCCGTACTTGCGGGGGTTGCTGACCGCGGAGCGGAGCATGATCAGGCACAACGGAACCGTGGGGCCGCTGACGCCCTGGATGATGCGGCCCACGAAGAGCCAGGTAACGTCCGGGGCCAGCGCGGCAATGACCGAGCCCACTGCCATCAGGAGCATCATGCCCACAAGGATCTTCTTGCGGCCCACGATGTCGCTCAGGCGCGGGAGGAAGAGGGAGAACAGGGCGGCAGCCGTGAAGAACCAGGTCTGGGACAGGCCGATGGTGGCCTGGTCAGTGTTGAGTTCGTTGCCCATGGTCACCAGGGCCGGGCTGAGCATGGAGGCGTTGAGCTGGAAGGCCACGCAGGCTGCCAGCAGGGCCACCATGAGCGCGGTGACGTTGCCGCGGGTGGATGTGGATTCGGTTGCGGGGGAGGACATTACTTTGCCTCTCCAGCCAGAACGGTCTCAGCAGCAGCGGTGGCGTCAGCGCCGCCGTCGAGCGTTGGTTCGCCGATCCGTTCGATCGCGTCGGTGACCAGATCCCAGAACTTCTTGTGGTCCAGGTCCACGGCCACGGAGGTGTGGCAGTCCTCCGGCGCAGGCGCGCGGAAGTCGGCCACGGTCATGCCGAGAGTGAGCTTGCCTTGGAGCTCGATGTCCACGGGGACCTTGCGGGTTGTCATGACCGAGGGGTCGATCACGTAGGCAACGGCGCAGGGATCGTGCACCGGCGGGAAGTCGAAGCCCTGGGCGTCCTTGTAGGTCTTCTGGAAGAAGTCCATGAGTTCCATGACGAACTTGGCCGGCTTGGTGCCGATCGCCGCGATGCGGTCCACTACCTCATCCGTGGCCAAAGCCTGGTGCGTGAGATCGAGGCCCACCATCACCACAGGCCACTTTTCGTTGAAAACGATGTGCGCAGCTTCGGGGTCGATGATGATGTTGAACTCCGCTACGGCGCTCCAGTTGCCCACGTGGTAGCCGCCGCCCATGAGGACAACTTCCTTGACGCGCTCAACGATGCGGGGCTCTTTGCGGGCAGCCATGGCGATGTTGGTGAGGCCCGCTGTGGGGACCAGAGTGACGGTGCCCGGCTCATGTGCCATGACGGTTTCAATGATGAGATCGACGGCGTGGCGCGGGTCCAGCTCGATGGCGGACTCAGGCTGTTCCGGTCCGTCCATGCCGGAGTCGCCATGGATGCTGGGGGCCGTTTCGATGGTGCGCACCAAGGGGCGGTCACAGCCGGCGGCGAAGGGGACTCCCGTGATGCCGGCAATGGTGGCCACGGAGAGGGCATTCCGGGTGACCTTTTCCAAGGTCTGGTTGCCCACCACGGTGGTGACCGCCAGCAGTTCGATGTCCGGGTTGCCGTGCGCCAGCAGCAATGCCACTGCGTCGTCATGGCCAGGGTCGCAGTCAAGAATGATCTTCCTGGGTGCGGGCGTCATGGTGTTGGGGTCCACGTTTTTCTCCACGTCATTGGGGCCTGCCTGGAACTTTCCCGGGCAGGGCAGTATGCATTCAGGGAGATTCTGGCACTGCTTGGCTACTTACGTCAAACGCTTAACGTGACCTTTGAACCTTCAACGTCAAGCGCTTGATGCCTTCTCGCAGGTCAGGGCTGGTTGGAGCCGCTACGATCGATGCATGGAATCCCTGGAACGGCCCCACGGCCGCGCGCCCCGCTCGCAACGCGTGACGGCCGCGATGGTGGCCGCCCGCGCAGGCGTTTCCACGGCCACCGTGTCCTTGGTGGCGAACGGCAAAACCCAGGGCCGGGTATCCGATGACAACATCTCCCGGGTCCGCTCGGCGATTGCCGAGCTCGGCTACGTGGTGGACAGCATCGGCAGCTCGCTGGCCCGCGGGGTCAGCTCAATCGTCATACTTGTGACGCCGGATGTGTCCAACCCCTTCTTTGCCAACGTCATCGCGGGGGTGCGCGATTCATTGGGTTCCGAGTATCAGTTGCTGCTCTCCGTGACCGACGCCGGTGAATCACCGCAGGCTGATGACGTCCGCAAGTTGCTGGCTCTCCGCCCTGCTGGACTGCTGGTGGGCGCACCCAGCGCGGAATTCCTGGAAGACCTGTCTGCAGCCCCGCCCCTTGTCTTGCTGGATGCCCCGGGGCTCGAGTCCTATGCACCGTCCGTGAACCTTGATGTCGCCCAGGGCGCCCGCGAGCTTGCCCGGCACCTCGCTGCTTCCGGGCACACCCGGGCCGCCTACGTGGACGGCATCACCGGCACGGCCACGTTCCAACTGCGCCGTGAAGCCTTCTTGGCGGAGGCTGCAGCCTGTGGGCTTTTAGTGGCCGACGGGCATGTCATCAGCACCCCGATCGACGTCGGTGCTGCCGCTGCCGCGTTCGCCGAGGCCTGGCCGGAGTGGCAGCGTGAGGGAGTTACCGCCGTCGTTTGCGGTACCGATACGCATGCCTACGGCGTGCTGCAGGAAGCGCGCGTGGAGGGTGTCCGGATCCCTGAGGAGTTGGCCGTGGCGGGCTTCGATGACCTGCCGTACTCAGCCACCAGCAACCCCAGCCTCACCACCGTCCACTTGCCGGCCACACCGCTGGGGCGCAAGGCCGGGGAACAACTGCGGGGACTCATGGAAGGCCTACCGCTGGCAGAGCCACATGTGACGCTAGAAAGTTCGTTGGTAGTGCGGGGATCTACGTCTCTTGGCTAGGTGACAGCGGGCGAAGCTGGTCCTCCGTGATGGGTAGCGACACCGTGAAGTAAATCTGCGGCGCAGTCATATCGCCCCAGTCTTCCTTTTTCACGCGGACAGCGGAGGGCGTAACCTCGGCGATCCGCACGCGAAGCCAACCGCCGTCGTCGAGCAGTCATTCGTGAGGGTCGGCCAGGTAGCGCAGCCCGAGTTCATCAAGAGTTTCCTCGGCGCTCAACCAGTCCACCGTCTCCGTCCTGGGGCGTCCCAGAAGGTCGATGGCGACGAATCCATCGTCTACCGGCTTCATCCGGCCCACGTGCTCGCCATCGTCAGCTCGTCGGTGTTCGATCCAATCGGATTCCATGGCTTCGACGGTAGCACCGCGTTTTGCTATGACGCGCCGTGGCTAGTGGATAACTGCCAGCAGGATGCCGACCAACACGAACAAGCAGCCAAAGACGCGGTTGAGGACTTTCTGGCCCTTTTGGTCATGGGTGAATCTTTGGAAGGACCGGGCTGCGAGGGCGAAGAAGAACCACATCACCATGATGTCGATGACAATCACCGTTGCAGAGAGCACCACATACTGCTGAAGCAGGGGTTCGTTTGGCCTAATGAACTGGGGCATGAAGGCCAGAAAGAACACAATGGCTTTAGGGTTCAGCAGGTTCACCCAGATGCCGCGTTGGAACATGGACAGGGCGGACTCGTTCTTCTTGTCCTCAACCTCTTCCTTGTCCAGGTCCGGCTTGTGCAGGAACTGCCGGATGCCCAGGTACACCAGGTATGCGGCGCCGGCGTAGCGGATCACATTGAAGATCACCGGCGAGTTGGACACCAGCACGCCAACGCCCAGAGCGACGATCACAATGTGGATGACCAAGGCCACCTGTTGACCAAGGATGCCCCAGATGGAGCGTCGGAAGCCGGAATTGAGCGAGTTGCTCATGGTGAAAATGGCACCGGCGCCGGGAGTGAAACTGATCAGGGTGCCGGCGCCAACCAGGGCCAGCCAGAGTGAAAACTGCACATCTCAGCTTATGCCCGTGAAGTGGGTGGTTCGGACGCGTTGCTTCCTGACCCTGTTTGGCTGCGCTGACCACGGAATGCACCCGGAATGGGTTGATTATGGCGCTCCCGGACCTCAAAGTGGGTCAGGAAGCTACAGCCCAAGCCGCGGCTTAGGGCAAACTGGTGCCGTGAGCGGAATCCCGTGGGTGCTGCACGTCGATCTGGACCAGTTCATTGCCGCTGTCGAGATACTCCGGCGGCCCGAGCTCGCGGGCAAACCGATCATCGTGGGAGGCCGGGGGGACCCCACGGAGCGGGCTGTGGTGTCCACCGCGTCCTATGAAGCCCGGGCGTTCGGCGTCGGTTCCGGTATGCCCCTCAGGATCGCAGCCCGGAAAGTTCCCGACGCCATCATCCTGCCGGTTGACCAGGAGGCGTACTTGGCGGCCTCGGACGTGGTGATGACCACGCTGCGCGCACAGCCGGGAGCCACGGTTCAAGTGCTCGGCTGGGACGAGGCTTTCGTTGGTATAGAAACCGAGGACCCGGAAGCCTACGCCAAGCAGATACAAGCTGCTGTCCTGGAGGAAACCCAGTTGCATTGCAGCGTGGGCATCGGCGACACGCTGGTCCGTGCCAAGAACGCGACGGATTTCGGTAAACCGGCAGGCATCTTTCGGCTGACCAAGGAGAACTGGCTGGACGTCATGGGCGACAAGCCCACCAAGGAATTGTGGGGCATTGGAAGCAAAGTGTCCCAACGGCTGGCAAAGCACCACATCACCACGGTTGCTGAGCTCGCCGCGTGCAATCCCCAGGATCTCGTCCCGGAATTCGGTCCGAAGATGGGCCCCTGGTACGCGCAGTTGGGACGCGGTGAGGGTTCCAGCGAAGTGGATGACACTCCGTGGGTGGCCCGGGCACATGGCCGCGAGACCACCTTCCAACAGGACCTCACCGCGCCCGCCCAGATCAGCGACGCCATCAAGGAACTGACCGCCCGCGTCCTGGAAGACGTCGCGGCGGAGGGACGCCCTGTGATCGGGCTGACCCTGAAAGTCCGCTACGCACCGTTCGTCACCAAGACCTATGCCAGGAAGATTCCCGAGACTTTCGACCGCGGGGAAGTCCTTGCGCAGGCCTTGGAGCTCAGCGGAAAAATCGAGCCGGACCGTCCCATCCGGCTCCTCGGATTGCGGGCAGAGATGCCGATGCCTGAAGAAGCCCGAAAGGGACATACGCCGACGCGCGGCGGCTGGTGACGCCGTCGAACGTTAACGCCCGACGGCGGCCCGGCAGCTACCAGCGCGGGTGAATCGCTGCGCGGAAGTAACGGTCGTAGATGTCCTGGACCCCGTCCGTGAGCCCGGCGCCTACAGACTGCAGGCCACCTGCCTCGGCATTTGCCGCTGCCTGCGAAGCGGATCGTGCACCGGGAATGACCGAGGTGACACCGTCCTGCGCGATGACCCAGGCGAGGGCCGCTTGGGCGGTGCTGACGCCGTCGGGCACTAATCCGCTGAACTCCTGCGCGGCCTTGACGCCGGTTGCGAAATCGACGCCTGAGAACGTCTCGCCGACGTCGAAGGAAGACCCGTCGCGGTTGTAATTGCGGTGATCGTTTTCAGGGAACTCGGTGTCCGGCGTGTACTTCCCGGACAGCAAACCGGACGCCAGCGGCACCCTCGCAATAATGCCTACGCCCGCTTCCTTGGCTGCGGGCAGAACCTCATCCAAGGGCTTGAGGCGGAAGGCGTTGAGGATGATCTGCACGGATGCAGTATTCCCGCGCTTGATGGCTTCGAGGGTCTCATCGGTGCGCTCAACGCTGACGCCGTAGTTGCGGATGGCCCCTTCGCTGACGAGGGTGTCCAGCGCGTCGTAGATTTCGTCGCTGCTGTAGACGGACGTGGGAGGGCAGTGCAGTTGAACGAGGTCCAAGGTGTCCTGCTGCAGGTTGCGCCGGGAGCGGTCGGTCCACGCCCGGAAGTTCTCCAAGGTGTAATTTTCGGGGACCTGATCCACGCGGCGGCCCATCTTGGTGGCAACCGTGATGTCCGTGTCCGGGTTGGCGCGGAGGAAGTGGCCGATGAACTGCTCGCTCCTCCCGTCGCCGTAGACGTCTGCGGTGTCGAAGAAATTGACGCCGCCTTCCACCGAGGTTTCAAGGACGGCAAAGGCGTCCTCTTCGGTGACGGAACCCCAATCGGCTCCCAGTTGCCACGTTCCCAGTCCGACGGTGGAGACGGACCGGCCGGTCTTGCCAAGTATGCGTTGTTCCATGGTTCCGACTATATGGGGTTACTGCTGGTCCATCCGCGCGACTTTTTCCATGAGGTACTTTCGTTCGGGCAGGCTTCCGGTCTTCTTGGCCGCCAAGAGGTACGCTGCGCGGGCCTCCACATAGGCGCCCGACATCTCCAGCAGGTGGCCCCGCACGGCGTCCAAACGGTGTGTGCGGCCCAGCGCCGTATCCAGTCCCGCCAGCAGTTCAAGCCCGGCGGCCGGACCATGCACCATGGCCACGGCAACCGCGCGATTCAGCGTGACCACGGGGCTGGGTGCCACCGCTTCAAGCACTGTGTACAGCGCCAGAATTTGAGGCCAGTCGGTCTGATCGCTGGAGGCGGCCTCTGCATGAACGGCAGCGATGGCCGCTTGGAGCTGATAGGGCCCCGCGGCACCGCGACCCAGCACGGCGGACAGCAGAGTGATGCCTTCCTCGATCTGGTCCCGGTTCCAGAGGCGCCGGTCCTGCTCCGCCAACGGCACAGGCGTTCCGTCTGCCAACGCACGGGCTGCGCGCCGGGAATCGGTGAGCAGCATCAGCGCCAGCAGGCCAGTCGCCTCCGGCTCTCGCGGCGCAACGGCTACGAGCAGACGCACCACCCGGATGGCTTCAGTGGTGAGTTCCTCACGCTGCAACGACGGACCCGAGCTGGCCGCGTAGCCTTCGTTGAAGATCAGGTACAGCACGTGAAGTACGACGCCGAGCCTTGCCTTGCGCTCGGAAGGCGGCGGCATGGTGAACGTGGCTCCTGCCTTCTGGATCCCCTGTTTCGCACGGCTGATGCGCTGACCCATGGTCGCTTCGGGGACCAGGAAAGCTGAGGCGATTTCCGCCGTCGTGAGTCCGCCAACGGCCCGGAGCGTTAGGGCGAGTTGCGATGGTGCGGACAACGCGGGGTGGCAGCAGAGGAACATCAGGGTGAGGGTGTCGTCGGCTTCCGAAACTGAGCTGTAGTGGAAGTCGGCGTCCATGGCCGCAACACGTTCCTCGCGTGCGCGGCGGGCGCTTTCGCTTCGCCAGTAATCAACCAGCCGGCGTGACGCGACCGCCATCAGCCATGCCTTCGGGTTGTCCGGGAGTCCGGAAGGCCACTGCAGGGAGGCCTCAAGGAGTGCCTCCTGGACGGCATCCTCGCAGGCATCGAACTGGCCGTGTGTCCGTGCCAGCACGCCGAGGACCTGCGGCGCCAGAGTGCGCAGCAGGTCCTCGATTCGTGCGTCCGGCGGGGAGCCCAGTTAGACCTCCGGCGGCGCTTCCTGAACTGCGCGGAGTTCGACTACCTGCGCGTACTTCACAATGCTGGAACAGATCTCCACCGCGCGTTCTTCGCTGGCAACATCGACCACCCAATACCCAACAAGCGACTCCTTGGATTCGGCATAGGGTCCGTCGGTGGTGATGACGCCGTCGGGGGTCTGCTTGACGAGCTTCGCGGTGCTGCCATCGGCGAGGCCCGCGTTGAACACCATCTCACCGGATTCGGTCAGGTCCTTGTCGATCTGGATCATGAATCCGATCATTTCCTGAATCCATGCAGGGTCAGCGGTCTCCATCATGCCCTCGGCAGAACCGAACATCATGATCATGTATTTCATCTCAAACTCCTTGTGAGGGGCGCCCTTTGTAGGTGCTTTCACTCATGGGTCGGAACTGCGGCGGGCTTTTCTACATGGTTCGGCAAACTTTCTCCGGAGATTATGCCCGAGCGATCACCTCGCCGTTGGGAATGAGGAAGAAGCCGTCGTCGGAGGCTCCCCAGCGGTGCCAGCCTGCAGCAATCCGGGCGAGGTCGGCCTCGTTGGCGAAACCGTACTCCAAGGCTTGCTCGGCGAACGCTGAGTGCAGCACCCGTTCGCTCCAGACCCGGGACTGCCACGCGCGTTGTTGGGCGGTGGCGTAGAGCCAGTTGCTGCTGGTGGGCGCTACCTGAGTGAATCCTGCTTGCTGGGCCCACGAAACAAGGCGACGGCCGGCGTCGGGTTCTGCTCCGTTGCGGCGGGCGATCTTCTGGTAGAGCTCCATCCAGTCGTCCAGCTCGGGGACTTCCGGGTACCAGCTCATGCCGTGGAAATCGGCGTCGCGGACCGCAACTATGGCGCCGGGTTTCGCCACCCGGCGCATTTCACGGAGGGCGGCGACGGGGTCTGTCAGGTGCTGGAGGACCTGGTGTGCGTGAACGAGGTCGAAGGACTCGTCCTCAAAGTCGAGATCGTAAATGTTGCCGGTCTGGAAGGTCACGTTGTCCACGCCGCTCTCGGTTGCCAGTTCGGTGGCCTGTGCCACGATGTCGGCGGACCGGTCCAAGCCGATCACTTGCCCGGGCGCAACCAGCCCCGCGAAGTCGCAGGTGATGCTGCCGGGTCCGCACCCGACGTCGAGAACTGACGTTCCGGGGGTGAGATGGGGAATCACAAACGCGGCCGAATTCTCGACCGTCCGTGAGGCGTGGGCCCGGACAACCGACTCGTGGTGCCCGTGGGTATAGACATCTTCAGGCTGCTGCGCGTTCATAGGGAAACGCTACCCAACTGGGTCGCATATTGCGCGTTTTGGACCCTCAAAACGCGCACAAATGCGACTCAGTTGGGTTCGGATTGGGCCGCTTCTTCGCGGGCGGCGAGGGTGGCCTCCACCATGTCAGTCATGAACCGGGTCACCAGCGCCAGCTCCGAAGGGCTGTAAGCGGCCATTGCCTTACCCATGCGTATGGCGAGCGGCATGAACATGGCGCTTCCGTCCTGGTACGCCTTAGGGGTCATCTGCAACTGGACCTGCCGGCGGTCCGTCCCGAGTCGTTCGCGCACCACATGTCCGGAGGCGTGCAGGCGATCAACCAATGCGGTAGTGGCAGGGGAGCTGAGCCGGAGTTCGGCGCGGAGAACACCCGGGGTGACCACCTTGCCCGCTGCGGAGTGGCGCATAATGACGGCCAGCGCGTTGAGGTCCGTGCGGTGCATGTCGTTCCGGCCGCCTGCGGCATCTACATAGTGGTTGGCCTCGAGGGTGAAGTCTTGGAGGAGCCGCACAAGTTCTTGGGGAGCCGCGTTCTCGGGGCGCCCCTCGCCGCGGCGCGGGTCTGTGGGGTTCGACATGTCCGCCCTCCTGCCAGCGTTGTCATGTGATTACTGCCTTCCGGATATTACTCCCAGCCATAGGGGATTCCGGCATTAATAGTATTGAGGTCTTGGAATAGTTCCATCATAGAGATAATCTATGATGGAATAAAGCCCTCAAGCACTCCCACCAAAAGAAGGACTCATGAACTCGCAGAAGATACCGTTCTGGCTGCGCTGGCTGATACCAGTGGTGCTGGTCATCACCTGGCTGGGCATCGCAGGAATCGGCGGCCCCACGTTCGGCCGGCTGGAAGAGGTCTCATCCAACGACCAAGCTTCCTTCCTTCCCGCTGGCGCCGAAGCCACGGAAGCCGCTGACTGGCAGGCCAAATTCCGGGACTCCGAAGAGATCCCGGCAATTGTCATCATCGAGAGTGACGCTTCCTTCACCCCCGCGCAGCTGGGCGAAGCAGCCCAGCTGAAAGCCGACATTGAGGCGCTCAAGCTGGGGAGCGCCGTCGTCGGGCCCATCCCGTCGCAAGACGGCAAGGCAGTTCAGTTCGTTGTCCCCATGGCGTCCTCGGATGAGCTGCGGGAGAAAGTCCAGGAGCTGCGTGACGTCGTGCAGCCCGGCGCGCCGGACGGCATGAAGGCATTTGTCACTGGTCCGGCAGGCCTGACCGCCGACCTCGTCAACGCTTTTGGTGGAATTGATGGCATCCTGCTGCTGGTTGCCCTGGGTGCCGTGTTCGTAATCCTGCTGCTGGTCTACCGCTCGGTGGTGCTGCCAATCGCAGTGCTGCTCACCTCCGTGTTTGCCCTGTGCGCCGCGATCCTTCTGGTGTTTGGAATGGCGAAGGCCGGCTGGATTCAGTTGAACGGGCAGAGCCAAGGCATCCTGTCCATTCTGGTCATTGGCGCCGCGACGGACTACGCGCTGCTGTTCGTGGCGCGGTTCCGGGAGGCGCTCACGCACACCACCAACCGCACCCAAGCGGTGATCACGGCATGGAAGGCCTCCTTCGAGCCCATCCTCGCTTCCGGGGCCACTGTCATCATTGCGCTGCTCTGCCTGCTGTTCTCCGATCTGAATTCCAACAAGGCGCTGGGACCTGTAGCCGCCGCAGGTATTCTTTGCTCCTTGTTCGCTGCGCTCACGCTGCTGCCCGCGCTCATGGCGTTGCTGGGCCGTTCGGCTTTCTGGCCCTTCCGGCCCAAGCTGCTGCCCGACGACGAACGCGAACCGGAGATTGTCACCGGCCTTGAGGGGCAAAAGGGTCTGTGGCGAGCCACGGGTCGTCTGGTCTCCAAGCGCCCGCGGGTTGTGTGGGTGGCTTCGGTCCTTCTCCTCCTGGTCGCTTCCACAGGCTTGTTGCAGTTGAAGGCCAACGGGGTTCCGCAAACGGATGTCATACTTTCCGCGTCCGACGCCGTGGACGGGCAGGAAGCGCTGGCGCGCCACTTCGACGCCGGTAGCGGCAGCCCCGCCGTCGTGGTCGCCTCACAAGGTTCCGCGCAGCAGGTCCTGGACAAGGTCAAAGCAGCCGACGGCGTGGGTGACGCCTACCTGCTGGCTGACGGAAATGTTCCCATCACCGGTGCCCCCGGCGCTCCTGCTGAGCCGGCAGTTCGCGACGGCAGGGTCCTCATCAATGCCACGTTGAACTCGGCGGCAGACTCGATTGAGGCTGAAGAGGCCGTGAAGTCGTTGCGTGTGGCTGTTCGCGAGGTTGATTCCGCAGCATTGGTGGGCGGCGTGACAGCAACTGCGCTGGATACCAACACCACAGCCCAGCGCGACCTGGTGGTCATCATCCCGATCGTGCTGGTGGTCATCCTCTTCATCCTGATGCTCCTGCTGCGCTCGGTGGTGGCGCCGGTGCTGCTGGTGCTGTCCGTGGTGCTCTCCTACGGCGCCGCTATGGGAGTTTCTGCTTGGGTCTTCAACGGAGTGTTCGGCTTCTCCGGTGCCGACGCCACTGTGCCGTTGTTCGGTTTCGTGTTCCTGGTGGCCCTCGGCGTGGACTACAACATCTTCCTCATGAGTCGGGTCCGGGAAGAATCCTTGAAACATGGGACACGTCCGGGCATCCTGCGCGGACTGGCCGTCACCGGTGGTGTAATCACCTCTGCCGGCGTGGTCCTGGCGGCCACGTTCGCAGCCCTCGGTGTCATTCCCATCATGTTCCTGGTCCAGCTCGCCTTCATCGTGGCATTCGGCGTGCTACTGGACACGGTGCTGGTCCGATCCCTGCTGGTGCCCGCGCTGGCTTACGACATCGGCAGCAAGATCTGGTGGCCGAGCAAGCTTGCGCGTGAGTCTTCCACGGACGTTGTGGGTCCTCGTGAGGAGGAGCAGGCGTCGGTGGGGCGGTAAGCGTCAGTCAATGACGGGCGAGCGGCGCTCTAGCAGCAGGGTGTCGCGCCATTGTCCGGCGGCGGGTCCGGTGCTCACGCGAGCAATACGGTTCCGCCGCCCGACAATGGCAAACCCATTGGCTTGATGGAGTCGAAGGCTGGCCTCGTTCTCCGGGAAAATGCTGGACTGGATGGTCCAGATTCCCTGCGCCTCGGTGGAAGCAGCCAGGGCCTGCAGAAGGAGTTTCCCAACGCCGTGGCCGCGTGCAGCGCCCGCAACGTAGATGGAATGCTCAACGACGCCGGCGTAGGCCGGACGCGAGGAAACCGGTGAGACTGCGGTCCAGCCGAGGATCACGCCCGTCTCATTGACCGCTACCAGCCGGTGGTCCGGAAGCCTGGAGTTGTTGAAGGCAGCCCATTCGGGGGCATTTGTTTCGAAAGTGGCGTAGCCGGTGTCGATTCCTTCCTGGAAGATCTCCCTGACTGCCCGCCAGTCTTTGGGCTCCATAGCCCTCAGCGCTACCGTCACAGCGCGGCCAGGGCGCCGGCTACATTGTCCAATGCGCCCGGGACCATGGAGTAATACGCCCACGTGCCGCGCTTCTCCCGGTGAAGCAAGCCTGCATCCACAAGGATCTTCAGGTGGTGCGACACCGTCGGCTGTCCCAGGCCCAGTGGCTCAGTGAGGTCGCAGACGCAGGATTCTCCTGACGGTTCAGCCTTGACCATGGACAGAAGCCGCAGCCGGTTAGGGTCTGCGAGGGCTTTGAAAACCGTTGCCTTCCGCTTGGCTTCGTCCGCATTCAGGGCAGGGTGGCACGTTGCTTCGCAGCAGTCTTGCTCCGAGGCGGCTTGCAGTATCGGTAAGGCGGTCATGAACCCATTATGCGCCTACATTGACGGCTATCAATGTCCTTTACTTGGGCATTACCCCCGAGTGTAAGGGTGGGTCATGCGTGCTTGTCCGCTGGGTGCGGTACTACGACGTCCTCTGGTGCGCGCGATTCCGTGGGGAACAGCATCGCCAGAAGTCCCAGTCCTATGGCAGCGCCAACCAACTGCGCCAGAACAAATCCAGGCGCGGAGGCGGGTGCGATCCCTGCGAAGGTGTCGCTGAAGACCCGTCCTACCGTGACTGCGGGGTTCGCGAAGGACGTCGAGGAAGTGAACCAATAAGCCGCCCCAATGTAGGCGCCAACAGCTGGGGCTGCCAAGAAGCCACGTTTGGTTGCGGCGAGGGAGAAAATCAGCAGAATAAGTCCGGCCGTGGCCACGATTTCGCCCAACAGGTGGCCCGGAGTTGTGCGCTCCTTGCTGGAGATTGACGTACCCACCTCAAACATGGCGTTCGCCAGCACGCTGCCGCAGATGGCGCCCGCAGTCTGCGACGCAATGTACGCGCCTAATTCCCCTAGCGACAGCCCGCTGCCGGTTCGCCTGGCCAGAACCCAGTCCACCAGTGACACCGCCGGATTGAAGTGCGCGCCACTGATGGGGCCAAAGGCCAATATGAGGACCGTCAGCCCGAGCACGGTGGCGGTGCTGTTCTGCAGTAACTGCAGGCCGACGTCATGCGGGGAGAGCTGCTGGGCCGCGATGCCGGAGCCGACGACTATGGCTACCAGCAGGCAGGTACCCAGTGCTTCGGCGAAGGCGCGCCGCCAGAGGGCGGTCGGGGAAGAAGTCATGAAGACAGCTTGACTGATGAAAGTAGTTCAGTCAAAATTGAATCAATGAATATTGATCAAAGCTCAAGCCCTCTGGAGAGGGCAGCTCTTTTGGAGAGAGCCGCCAAGTACGCGGCCCTGAGTGACCCTGCGCGGCTCCGCATCGTAGACCTGCTCACCTTGGGGGACCTGTCGCCCACGGAGCTGCAATCGGAATTGGGGATTCCGGCGAATCTGCTGTCGCACCATCTGCGATCCATGGAGCTCGCGGGGCTGGCGGTGCGGCATCGTTCCGAAGCTGACAAGCGCCGAAGCTATGTTCGTCTGGCGCCCGGCGCTCTGGAAGGCCTCACTCCCGGCCGCGAGCACGGGGCGCGGCGCGTCTTATTTGTGTGCACCCGCAATAGCGCCCGCTCGCAACTGGCTACCGCTCTGTGGCGAACGGCTAGTGACATCCCAGCGGTTTCGGCGGGAACGCATCCGGCCGAACATGTGGCACCCGGTGCCGTGGATGTTGCCCGCCGCCACGGCTTGGACCTTGGGGGCGCCAAGCCCCGCTTGATCGACCACGTGGCGGGTGCCGAAGACCTGGTGATCACCGTCTGCGATAACGCCCACGAGGAGCTGCCGGGGCTCCAGGGCATCCACTGGTCCATTCCGGATCCGGTGCGACTTGATAGCGAGCAAGCGTTTGAGGACGCGTTCGCCGACATTTCGCGCCGAGTCCACGATCTCGCCCCCCGGCTGCGTGCCGCCTAGCTCTGCAGTCCTCAATATATTGACAATCATCAATCTATGGACCGATACTCAATGCATCGATGATTATCGATATGACACATCGCGGCATTGGTGCGGATCGATCCCGACCAGACCCAACTGACACAGGAGAACACCGTGAGCACCGAAACCGCTAAGAAGCCGTCCGTTCTGTTCGTCTGCGTTCACAACGCAGGGCGCTCACAGATGGCCGCAGCTTTTCTCACCACCCTTTCCAAGGGTGCCATTGAGGTCCGTTCAGCCGGCTCGCAGCCCGCAGACAAGGTGAACCCCGCCGCGGTGGAAGCCATGTCTGAGCTTGGTATCGACATGTCGGCCGAGATCCCCAAAGTCCTCACCACTGAAGCCGTCAAAGAATCAGACGTCGTGATCACCATGGGCTGCGGGGACGAGTGCCCGTACTTCCCCGGCAAGCGCTACGAGGACTGGGTTCTTGAGGACCCCGCCGGGCAAGGTGTGGACGCGGTCCGGCCGATCCGCGACGATATCAAGACCCGCATCGAGGGGCTTATCGCGTCACTGATCCCCGCGGCCAAGTAACCCCGACTACCAGGAGCAACTCCCGTGAGCAACGAACAACTCATCATCATCGGGTCCGGCCCTGCTGGCTACACAGCGGCGATCTACGCGGCCCGTGCCGGATTGAACCCCTTGGTTCTGGCAGGTTCCGTCACCGCAGGCGGCGCCCTCATGAACACTACGGAAGTGGAAAACTTCCCCGGCTTCCCTGGCGGTATTCAGGGACCCGAACTCATGGATGGACTCCAGGAGCAAGCGGAAAAGTTCGGGGCCCGGATAGTGTTCGACGACGTCACTGAGGTTGATCTCAAGGCTCACCTCAAGCGCGTAGTCACCGGAGCCGGTGAGACCCACGAGGCACCTGCCGTCATTCTCGCTACGGGCTCGGCGTATAAGGAGCTCGGTCTTCCGGAGGAAAAGAAGCTCAGCGGCCACGGAGTATCCTGGTGCGCCACATGCGACGGCTTCTTCTTCCGTGAGCAAGACATCATCGTTGTTGGTGGTGGTGACTCCGCCATGGAGGAAGCGACGTTCCTGACGCGCTTTGGGAAGTCCGTCACGGTAGTGGTCCGGAAGGGTGAGCTGCGGGCATCCCGGATCATGGCGCAGCGTGCAAAGGACAATCCCAAGATCACCTTCGCTTGGAACTCGGCTATCACGGCCATCCATGGAGACACGAAGGTCACGGGGGTGACGCTCAAGGACACGCGTACTGGTGAAACCCGAGAGCAGGCTGCCACAGGAATCTTCGTAGCCATCGGTCATCTGCCGCGAACAGAACTGGTGGAGGGACAAGTGGACCTCGACGCCGAGGGCTACATCAAGGTGGCCTCGCCAACCACCATGACCAACCTCACCGGTGTGTTCGCGTGTGGCGACGCCGTGGATCACCGCTATCGCCAGGCCATCACTGCGGCGGGCACAGGATGCGCTGCCGCCCTCGACGCTGAGCGTTACCTCGCTGCCCTGGACGACGCCGACAGCATTGCAACAGCACTGGTCGAAGAGCCCACCCACTTCTGAGCTTTACCCAACGGAGGTATGAGTTACCCATGGTTGAGAAATTTCCTGTCGCCGTGATCGGCGCTGGCCCCATCGGCTTGGCTGCAGCGGCCCACCTGCTGGAGCGGGGTCTGGAGCCGATAATCTTCGAGGCCGGGCTGTCAGCGGGTTCAGCGATTGAGCAGTGGCGGCACATACGGTTGTTCTCCCCGTGGCGATTCAACCTCGACGCAGCGGCAGTTCGGTTGCTGGAGCCCACGGGCTGGGAGTCGCCTCGGCTGACCGCCCTGCCCTACGGCGGCGAACTTGTTGATAAGTACCTCAGTCCGTTGGCAGCACACCCGGCCGTTGCCTCCCGTTTGCAGACCGGCGCACGCGTCACCGCGGTTACCCGCGCCGGCCTCGATAAAACCCACGTGCGCGACCGCGACACTACCCCGTTTATGGTCCGAGTGGAACACGCTGATGGGGAGGTGCGCGACTACACCGTGTCGGCTGTCATCGACGCCTCCGGCACCTGGTCCACCCGCAATCCCCTTGGTACGTCAGGGTTACCTGCTATCGGTGAGGTCCGCGCATCAGACCGGATCTCCTCACCCCTTCCCGATGTTTCCGGACGGGATCGGGCCTCGTTCGCTGGCCGACGTGTCTTGGTGGTCGGAGCAGGCCACTCCGCAGCGAACACGCTGATCAACCTCGCGGAACTGGCCAGGACAGAGCCCGAAACACGCATTCTCTGGGCCATCCGCGGTGCATCCCCGGAGAAGGTCTACGGCGGCGGTGATGCCGACGGCCTGCCCGCACGCGGACAGCTCGGCTCCCGGCTTCGCCGTCTGGTGGATGCCGGCACGATCGAACTGCACACAAGCTTCGGCATCAACTCGCTGGTCGATTCGGAGCACGGCGTGACCGTAACCTCCGGTGACGGTCGCAGTGTGGTGACGGACGTCGTCGTGCCTTGTACCGGCTTCCGCCCCGATCTGGACATGCTCCGGGAACTGCGCCTGAACCTGGACCCTGCTGTTGAAGCCCCTACGGAACTGGGCCCGCTGATCGATCCCGAGTTCCACTCCTGCGGCACTGTCCCGCCGCACGGCGCGAAGGTTCTCGCCCACCCGGAGAAGGACTTCTACATCGTGGGCATGAAGTCGTACGGCCGTGCACCCACCTTCCTGTTGGCCACCGGCTACGAGCAGGTCCGTTCCGTGGCTGCCGCGCTGGGCGGGGATCAGGCGGCGGCTGACATGGTGCACCTGGAGCTACCCGAAACCGGTGTCTGCTCATCCGACGCCGGTACCAGCTGCGACGTGCCTGCCGCAGTTCAGTCCTCGGAGGGCGAGCAGTCCGGCGGTTGCTGCTCCGCTCCGGAACCGGTGCTCATTGGCATCCCCACGGGATTGGCTCACGGCCGTTCCGGGGCCAACCTGGACTAGGCGCTGACGGTGTTCCGTTCGCGGTAACCATCGGCGGCGTAAACACCAAGGACCCGAACCTCGGTGGTGAAGAACTCGAGTTCCTCCAGTGCACGGCGGAGACGAGCATCCTCAGGGTGCCCCTCGACATCGGAAAGGAACATGGTGGCGGCGAATTCGTCGCCCACCATGTAGCTTTCCAGCCGCGTCATGTTGAGGCCGTTGGTCGCAAAACCGCCTAGTGCCTTATAAAGGGCCGACGGAACGTTTCGGACTCGGAAAACAAAACTGGTGATCGCTGGACCGGGCAGTTCTTCCTTGGTGGGAAGCTCGCGTTCACGGGCCAGAACAACAAAGCGTGTGGTGTTGGTGGGATCGTCCTCCACACCGGAGGCCAACACCTCAAGCCCGTAGAGGCCAGCGGCGAGCGGCGGAGCGAGGGACAGCTTCCGGGGATCGTTCCAGTCGCGGACTTCGCGGGCTGAGCCTGCGGTGTCACCAGCGATGACGGGCTTGAGGCCGGCTTCCCGGATGATCCTGCGGCACTGCCCCAAGGCGTGAATGTGGCTGTGGACCTCCGTGGCGCCTTCAATGGTGCTCCCCGGGATTCCCAAAAGGTCGAAGCGGATGGGCAAGAAGTACTCGCCGACGATCTGCAGCTTGGACTGGGGGAGAAGGACGTGGATATCGGCCACACGCCCGGCGATGGAGTTTTCGATCGGGATCATGGCCAGATCCACTTCGCCAGTGGACACCAGCTCAAATGCGTCCTCAAAGCTCGCACATGGAACGCTTTGGAGGTCGGGGAACATTTCCTTGCACGCGAGATCCGAGTTGGCTCCCGGCTCACCTTGGTACGCAATTTTCTGGGCCATGATGCTCATGGTTACACGCAGAGCGCCCGGCCTCCCAACCGCGTCCACCCTGTGACTGGACACCCTAAGACCCCATCTATGTAGCAGCAGAGTGCGTTTTGGGTGCTCAAAACGCGCTCTGCTGCGACTCAGTTGGGTGGAAGGTTAGCCGTTGATAACCTGCGGGACGCCCAGGGCCTTGAGGCCTTCGGCGCCGAATTCCAGGCCGTAGCCGGACTGCTTGGCACCGCCGAACGGGACGCGGGGGTCCACGGCGCCGTGCTTGTTGATCCACACGGTGCCGGCCTGGATTCGTGAAGCCACTTCCCGTGCGGCACCCAAGTCGGAGGACCAGACTGAGGCGCCCAAGCCGACGTCGAGCGCGTTCGCTTTGGCGACTGCCTCGTCAACGGTGCTGTATTTGATGATCGGCAGGGCGGGTCCGAATTGTTCCTCGGCCACCAGAGGGTTGTCGTTGTCGATGTCGGCCACCAGGGTGGCGGGGTAGAAGTTGCCGGGTGCGTCGGCGTCGGGGTTTCCGCCCACCAGGATGCGCGCGCCGGAGTCACGGGCGGCCTCCACCAGCCGGGCGACGATGTCGTATTGCTGCCGATTTTGCAGGGGCCCCAGCACGTTGTTCTCATCGAGCCCAACACCCATGGGCATTGCTGCAGCAACGGCGGTGAGCTCGGTGCAGACGGCGTCGTACTGGGATTCGTGGACGTAAAGTCGCTTCAGGGCGGCGCAGGTTTGGCCGGTGTTGATGAACGCGCCCCAGAACAGGCCCTCGGCAATGGCTTTGGGGTCGGAGTCGGGAAGGACGATGCCGGCGTCGTTGCCGCCTAGCTCCAGCGTGAGGCGCTTGACGGTGTCAGCGGACGAGCGGATGATCGCCTTGCCTGTGGCGGTGGAGCCGGTGAACATGACCTTGCCAATGGCATCGTGCGAGGCCAGCGCTTCGCCGACATCGCGCCCGCCAGAGACAACGGACAGCAGGCCTTCGGGCAGCTCTTCGTTGATGATCGAAGCCAGTGCCAGAACGGACAACGGAGTGTATTCCGAGGGCTTGACCACCACGGCGTTGCCCATGCGCAAGGCCGGGGCGATCTGCCAGACGGTGATCATCATGGGCCAGTTCCACGGGCCGATGGCGCCTACGACGCCGATGGGCCGGTAGTGCAGTTCGGCGCGGGTTTCGCCGTCGTCCACTACGGTTTCGGGGTCCAACGGGGTGGCGGCCGTGGCGCGGAGCCACGCTGCGCAGGCGCCGACTTCGAAGCGCGCGTTCGGGCCGTTCAGCGGCTTGCCTTGCTCGCGGGAGAGGAGCTGGGCAAGTTCTTCGGCGGAACGTTCGACGGCGTCGGCGGCTTTCATGAGCGCGGCGGACCGGGCGTCGTGGCCTAGAGCAGCCCACGCGGGTTGGGCAGCGGCGGCCGCGGTGATGGCGGATTCGAGGTCCTCGACAGTGTGAACCGGTGCTTCGCCGACGGCCTCGCCCGTCGCCGGGTCAAAAATGGTGCGGCTGTTCTGGCCGGGGGCCGGGGTGATCGAGGCCAGCAGGGCGTCGTAAGTCTCCATTGGTACTCCGCTCATGTAGTAATTCTTGGCGGCCAGTGAGGCACGCGGCGATGTTTCCAGTGTGGTGGGAGCCACGTGCGTAAACCTTGTCTATGCACGAACAGCCCTTGACCGGAAGCGAACGCTTTCCGAAGCGGGGTCTGTGCCTGATAATCGAGCTTGTGACTCTTGCTTCCCTCGCTGCCTTTGCCGGCCTATGCCTCGTCCTTTCCGTGACGCCAGGGCCGGACACATTCCTTGTCCTGCGCATCGCGTTGAACCGTCCCAGTGCGGGCATTGCTGCGGCGGCAGGGTCTGCGGTTGGCGCCATAGCCTGGGCTGCATTGGTGGGAGTGGGCCTAGCCGCCATCCTTGAGCAATCCGCGGAACTGTTCCGCTGGGTCAAGATCGCGGGCGGCTTGTACTTGCTGTATTTGGGCGTTTCGTCATTCATCAAATCCCGCAAGGCAGCCAAAGCCGGCGCCGACGGAACAAGCGCGGACGCGCCCCTCCCTTACAGTCGGCTTTCGGCCATGGGGGCGGGGGCGCTGTCCACGCTGCTCAACCCGAAGGTGGGCCTGTTCTACTTGGCTGTGGTCCCGCAGTTCATCCCGCACGGTGGCGACACCATGGGAACCTCCCTCATCCTGGGTGTAGTGGTGGCTGTCATCGCCTTCGCCTATCTGTCGATGATCGCCGTCGTCGCGTTCAAGGCGATGAGGTGGCTCAAGCGTCCCAAGGTGAGTACCGTCGTCGAGCGTGTCAGCAGCGGTGTGATCGCCGGGCTGGGTGTTGGAGTCGTGGCTTCCGGCGCGACCAGCTGAATTTACTGTGCGAACTCAAATTCAAGCTGGATTTTTGGATCCACGCTCGCGATGACTCCAGAGTAAAAAGCCTGGGCCTGCTCCCGGAGAGCACCGTCATTTTGAGAGATGTACTTCTGCTTGTTGTCGTCGCTGAGAATGTTGGTGATCATGCGGGTTTGGACCGCTGCCGGTGTTAGCCAGCTGAGCGCTTCACTGCTTTCCAGCGGATCTTCGAACACGGGATCTTCGTAACCAATCCCGATGAATTCGGGGATGGTCACCCGGTATGAGTCTTTACCGGTGGGTTCGATTTTCACCTTTGACCCGTCGATGCCAAGTTTTGCGTCGAACTTGTACTGGATCAGCGTGGTCTTCTCGCTGGCAGGTACAACCACTCCGAGGATTTCGCCTGAACTTTCGTGCCGTGCCACCCCCTCAATGTGCAGGCTGACCAAAGCAACCTCTTGCACGCGGGTGACGGACTGTTGCACCTGGGAATCGCGTTCGCTCGAGTTGCTGCCGAAGAGAGAATTGAGTGCCAGGGCATTGAGGGCGCCGGAAGCGAATATGGCGACCAATCCTGCAATAACCAAAGGGGTGACCAGGACGAGTGGCCAGAGCAGAACCCTTGCTTTGAAGAACTTCATTACTTTTTCATTCCCCGGTCTTTGATGTCGAAATGTCTTCGAAGGTGCGCGGCGGTCGACGGCAGCAACAGAGCACCGTTTCAGTCCTTTCGAACCATACAAAGGCGGACAGGTGCAGTTCGACTGTTACGTGCTCCAGAGTGCGGCGTAATGCAGTGACGCGAGTCGGGGCTACGCCGCGAGTAGCGCCAGATAGTCATCCAACTGCCCCGCAAGATCCTGCGAAAAATGTTCAGCCGGGGACAATGCCACCACGATCTGTGCGCCGAGCATCATGTTGAGCAGATGGTCGGCGACGGCGGCGTCCCCGATAGGGGTGCTGATCTCACCGGCCGCCCGGGCTGCTGCGCAATGAGCCGTGATGGTGGCATGCCACTGGCTCATGGAATCGCTGTGGAGTGCTGCCATGTCAGCGTCGTTCAGCGCCTTCTGCCAGAACGGAATCACGATGCGGGCTTCGTTGACGCGTTCTTCATCCAGCGGCAGGACTTCGGCGCAGAACGCGCGGAGTGCCGCCACTCCTGAGAGTCCATCCGTCATGGTGGCGATGCGCTGGTTGGTGCGGTTGAAGACGTGCGCGAACGCCGACGTCAGCAGGAGGTCCTTGGTGGGGAAGTAGGGCTTGAGGGCGCCGTTGGCGAAGCCTGCTTCCTCGGCGATTTCGCGCATGGTTGCACCTTCCATGCCCAGCCTCGCGATGATCCGCCAAGTCGCGTCCACTAGTTCGAGGCGTCGTTGATCGTGGTCAACAATCTTTGGCACTGGGCGGGCTCCCGAAAAAAATAAAGGCTGGACAGGTCTTGTGACCCATCTTACGTTTTGGTTATTCTCTACACCTATAGAAAATAAATCCCGACCGTTCCAGGTCCCGGACAAGAGGCAGCCATGACGCTTACATCATCTGAGACAGCAACAGACGCCGTCGCCATTGTGGAAAAGCAGTACGCCCTGGCAACGGGCGCCGAGATCTCTGAGGTCCAGGGAATCCTGCAGGCCGCCGGACACCTCGGTTCCGAGAAACGCATCGCCTATCTGGGACTGGTGGACCCCTCCCGTGGCGCCACAGAGCAGGACCGCCGTTTCCGCGTCTTCCTCCACGACATCTCCGGAGGCGCCCCCACTGACGTCCTCGTCTCCGTGACCCGCGGCGAGATCCTCTCCTCCATAGAGCTCGACACCAAGGTCTCCGGCGAACTCCCTGTCCTGGAGGAGGAATTCGAAGTGGTGGAGACACTCCTCGCCACCGATGAGCGGTGGCTCGCCGCCCTCGATGCCCGGGACCTGGACGTCACCAAGGTCCGTGTTGCTCCGCTGTCCGCTGGCGTCTTTGAGTATGAAGAAGAACGCGGCCGTCGCATCCTGCGTGGCCTCGCCTTCGCTCAGGATTTCCCGGAGGACAGCGCTTGGGCGCACCCCGTGGATGGACTCGTAGCCTACGTGGACGTGGTCAACAAGGAAGTCACCCAGGTCATCGATCTGGGCGTCATGCCGATCCCGGCAGAGCACGGAAACTACACGGATCCTGAACTGACTGGACCGCTCCGCACCACGCAAAAGCCCATCAGCATCACCCAGCCGGAGGGCCCCAGTTTCACCGTCACAGGTGGCAACCACGTCGAATGGGAAAAGTGGAGCGTGGACGTCGGCTTCGATGTCCGCGAAGGAGTTGTCCTCCACAACCTGGCTTTCCAGGACGGGGACAGCAAAAGGCAGATCATCAACCGCGCCTCCATCGCCGAGATGGTGGTTCCCTACGGCGATCCATCACCCATCAGGTCTTGGCAGAACTACTTCGACACCGGCGAGTACCTGGTGGGCCAGTACGCCAACTCTTTGGAACTGGGCTGCGACTGCCTGGGCGACATCACCTACCTCAGCCCTGTCATCAGCGACGCCTTCGGCAACCCCCGCGAAATCCGCAACGGCATCTGCATGCACGAGGAAGACTGGGGCATCCTCTCCAAGCACTCAGACCTGTGGACCGGCATCAATTACACCCGCCGCAACCGCCGCCTGGTGATCTCCTTCTTCACCACTATCGGCAACTACGACTACGGCTTCTACTGGTACCTCTACTTGGACGGCACCATCGAATTCGAAGCCAAGGCCACCGGCGTCGTCTTCACCAGCGCGTTCCCGGAAGGCGGCTCGGACAACATCTCCCAACTCGCCCCGGGCCTCGGTGCCCCCTTCCACCAGCACCTCTTCAGCGCGCGCCTGGACATGGCCATTGACGGCTTCACCAACCGCGTGGAGGAAGAAGACGTAGTCCGCCAGGCCATGGGCGCAGGCAACGAGCGCGGGAACGCGTTCTCCCGCAAGCGCACACTCCTGACCAAAGAATCCGAAGGCGTCCGGGAAGCCGACGCCCGTGCAGGCCGCGCCTGGATCATCTCCAACCCGGAATCAAAAAACCGTCTGGGTGAGCCGGTCGGCTACAAACTCCATGCCCAGAACCAGCCCACGCTGCTGGCCGATCCCGGTTCGTCCATCGCCAAGCGCGCAGCGTTCGCCACCAAGGACGTGTGGGTCACCCGCTACGCCGACGAGGAACGCTACCCCACGGGCGACTTCGTGAATCAACACTCCGGCGGCGCCGGCTTGCCGGCTTACATTGCCCAGGACCGCGACATCGACGGTCAGGACATCGTCCTCTGGCACACCTTCGGCCTCACGCATTTCCCGCGCGTCGAGGACTGGCCCATCATGCCCGTGGATACCGTCGGCTTCAAACTCCGGCCGGAAGGCTTCTTTGACCGCAGCCCGGTTCTGGACGTGCCGGCCAGCGCCTCGGGTTCGAGCTGCCACAGCACAGGCGCGGCAGCCGAGTCAGAAGATCACAGCCAGCCCGCCGGGCACTGCCACTAGAACCGCTCCGGGACACACAATGACCACGACGGCGGGACGGGTCCGGTCAGCCGGGCCCGTCCTGCACCCCCGGATCTGCGCAGCGCTCACGGCAGTCTCGTGCCTGGTGCACCTGTGGCTCGCCGCTTCAGGACACCACGACGTCTGGCTGGGCATCCTCATGATCGCGTTGGCCGCCGTCTGCGTCCCCTGCACGGTCCACATATGGCGCCACAGCCGGGTGGGCGCACTCCATCAAGTGACCATCTCCGCATTGGCAATGGTGGGACTCCATGCCGTCCTGCTGCTTGGAGCGGGAGGTGCCGGACACATCCATGGCGGCAGGCCGACGTCGAACGCTGTTGATACCTCCGGCGCGGCCGGATTGTTGCTGGTGATCGGGCTGGAAATCACGACGGCGTTACTCGCCGCCACGCTGGTGGCGCGCCTGAGGCGTCGGGTGGCAGGCTGACCCACACCTGCCGCCGAAGTGGCCCATCTTTGCTGGAGCAAAGCCCGGCTTTCGGGGTCGAGGACCATGCCGGAGAACCAAAGAAGGGCCAAAGGGGCCAGGTCTTGTTGCTGCGGCCGATGTTGATGCGGGGCATGGTGGGCACCGAAAGTGTGACAGCGGCCGCCAATTGCTAGAGTCGGTCAGTGCGCGCAGTAGTTTTTGATGAAGTCCGGACCCAGCCCGACGTAAGGGATGTCGCCAAACCCCAGGCTCCCGCGGGAGGTGTGGTGGTATGAGTGCTGGCAACAGGAATGTGCCGCAGCGACTGGCATGCCTGGGCCGGCCACGATGACATTGCCATGCCCCATGTGCCTGGCCATGAGCTCGCCGGGGTGATCGACGCCGTCGGAGAAGGCGTTCAGCGCTGGAAGGTGGGCGACCGCGTCACCGTCCCCTTCGTCTGCGGGTGCGGCACCTGCGAATGGTGCCTGGCCGGCGAGGCGCAGGTCTGCCCGGACCAGCAGCAGCCCGGCTTCACCCACTGGGGATCGTTCGCCGAGTTTGTGGCCCTGCACGCTGCGGACAGCAACTTGGTTGCCATCCCTGACGGTGTTGAGTTCACGACGGCGGCAAGCCTCGGCTGCCGCTTCGCCACGGCATACCGTGCGCTGGCAGCCCGTGCTCAGGTGAAGCCCGGCGAATGGGTGACCGTAGTGGGCGCCGGCGGCGTGGGGCTGAGCGCTGTGATGATCGCTAAGGCCATGGGAGCAAAGGTCATTGCCGTGGACCGGAACCCGGAGGCCCTGGCTGTTGCCGAGCGACTGGGTGCCGACCATACCGTGCTCGCTGATGGTGCGGATATCCCGGCCGCAGTCAACGCCCTCTCCGGCGGAGGCAGCCACGTGGCGGTGGACGCCGTCGGAAGTGAACAGACCTGTGCCGACGCGATCTTGAGCCTTCGCAGGCGGGGCCGGCACGTCCAGATCGGTTTGCTGCCGTCTGTCGACGGTAACCCGCAAGTACCCATGGCGCGGGTGATCGGCTGGGAGTTGGACCTCTTGGGCAGTCACGGCATGGCCGCCGTGGACTATCCGGGCATGATGGCGCTCATTGAACAGGGCGCGCTCCAGCCACAGCTGCTGATCGAACGCACCATTGGCTTGGAAGACGCCGCTGCACTGTTGCCCGGGTTCGACCAAGCCAACCCCGCTGGCATGACCATGATTGACCCTGCCCTGTAACTGCTCGCGAGCACCCAACTAAGTAGCAGCAGAGCGCGTTTTGAGCGCTCAAAACGCGCACAAATGCGACCTACTTGGGTGAGTCCGCGGGGCGGTTCCGGTACGCGGCGAGGAAATGATCGATCCGGCGCACCGCTTCCTCAATGTCCTCCGTAGCCGGCAGGATCACAAACCGGAAATGGTCAGGCGTGGGCCAATTGAAGGCCGTTCCGTGCGAGACCAGGATTTTCTGCTCCTGCAGGAGTTGGAGGACGAACTTCTCGTCTGAGGCAATCGGGTAGATCTCGGGATCCAAGCGAGGAAACAGGTACATGGCACCCGCTGCGGGAACGCAACTGACGCCCGGGATCGCGGTGAGGAGCTTCCACGCCAGGTCCCGCTGGTCGCGGAGCCTTCCGCCAGGACGGATGAGCGCTTCGATGCTTTGGTACCCACCCAGGCAGGTCTGGATTGCGTGCTGGGCCGGAACGTTCGCACACAACCGCAATGAGGCCAGCAGTTCCAAGGACTCCCGGTAAGCAGCGGTTGCCGTTCGGGGGCCGGTAACAGCAACCCAACCTGCCCGGTATCCGGGCATGCGGTACGCCTTGGACAACCCGCTGAAGGTCAAGACGCAGACGTCCTCCGCCACCGAGGCCATGTGAATATGGGGGGCATCGACGTAGCGGATCTTCTCGTAAATCTCATCCGAGAACAGAACGAGGTCATGCTTACGGGCCAGGTCCGCGAACTGTTCCAGAATGTGCCGGGGGTAGACGGCGCCGGTGGGGTTGTTCGGATTGATGATCACAATGCCCTTGGTGCGCGGGGTGATCTTGGCTTCGACGTCCGCCATGTCCGGCCACCAGTTCTCCTCCTCATCGCACAAATAGTGCACCGGGTTTCCGCCAGTCAGGGTCACCGCTGCGGTCCACAGAGGGTAATCGGGCGCCGGGATGAGGATTTCGTCGCCGTTCTCCATGAACGCCTGTAGGGTCATGGAGATGAGCTCGCTGACGCCGTTGCCAACAAAGACATCCTCGACGCCGATCGTCATCAGTCCGCGCGTCTGGTAGTACTGCGAGATGGCGGTGCGGGCGGAGAAAATGCCCTTGGAGTCGCTGTAACCCTGCGCACCGCGAAGGTGATGGATCATATCCACCACAACAGACTCCGGTGCCTCCAGTCCAAACGGTGCCGTGTCACCCAGATTCATTTTGAGAATGCGGTGCCCCTCGGCCTCCATGGCCTTGGCCGCTTGGAGGATGGGCCCACGGAGTTCGTAGCGGACATTCTGAAGTTTGCTGGAGTGCTGCATCGGACGCATGGTTGATCTTTTCATGGCAGCGGCCCGGGTGAGCAAACTGTTCCGGAATCAGACCCAGCGTAAGACCACGGGAAGGCGCCGGGTGCTTGCCGAAACTTCCCGTTCAGTGCCGTCCACAGCAACAGCGAAGTGCTGAACATCGTCCGCTGAAGCGAGGACCTCAAAGTGCCCGGTCGCGTCACTGACGGCGGCAGTAGCCGATGAATGCGCGTGGATGTAGGCGTCGGAGATGCCCTTGTTGTGGCCATCCACCAGTCGTCCCCGGATGCGGCGCCCGGCAGCCGCGTTGCCCACTGCCGCCTGGGCGGGCGGATCCGACGGTTCCTCGAAGCGGAGGGATACAGGGATGCAGACCAGAAAGCCCAGCCCCTGCCCGATTGCGCCGGCATACTCCTCATGCCGGAGCTCGCCGTCGGACACCACTGAGTACTGGCCATGGAGTTCCACGGCCAGAAGCAGTTGCTCCATGTTGTCCAACTGCTCAGGGCCGTGGCATTCAACGGCCACCTTCAGCTCGAGGTCCAGTGCCGGGCCGTCGCGGCGTGACCGCCCAACCCTGTTGAGGGTTACGGCGCGTACGGTGACCGGAGCGTCGGGTGGCGGAACGACGGCGGTGGGGGACCCGTCGTCGAACCTTACGTGTTGAGGGGCGACGGCGTCGGAAAGTACCCCCAGGAGGTCGGACAGCGACGATTGCACATGGCCCACGGAAGAACCCCAGCCGGACGGAGATCCACTAATTCAACTGGAACAAGGCTACTCCCGGAGATGCCCGTAGCGCACGGCGCATGCCCGGGTTTTTGTACAGATAATGCCCCTAAGGCCGCCGCAGGAGGGCATTATCTGTACAAAAATTCAGGAGAGGCCGGGGACGCGATCGTTGATGGTAAATGACTTCTTGGTGCTGACCGGGGCGCCCGGCGTGGTGACATAGTCCAGCACACGGAAGTCGGCGGTCATGGCGTCCTTAGTGATGCGCGTGTTCACGTAGCCGCGGTTGTCGTTGTAGAACTTCAGGTGCGGGTTCCAGGCCATGGTGGGGTCGGTGGTGGATCCTGTGCCGTCACCCGTGGAGGTAATGGACGAGCACACCAGTTCTGTTCCCACCACCGCTGCCGCAGGGTCTTTGTAGTCCACTTTGAGGTTGGTGGCCCAGTGGCGGTGAACGTCGCCGGTGAGTACGACGGCGTTGCGCACCTTGGCGTCCAACCAGCCTTGGGTGATCCTGCGGCGGGAAGCGGCATAGCCGTCCCAGCCGTCCATGGAGACGTCGTCGATGTTCGGCGCCTTGTCGCGGTCCCGTTCGGCGAAGAAGACCTGCTGGCCCAGGATGTCCCAGCGTTGCGTGGAGTTCTTGAATCCGTCCAGCAGCCACCTTTCCTGCTCAGCGCCGGTGATGGTGCGGTTCTCATCCAGGCGCTCGGCGACGTTCTTCTTCCAGCCGTCCCCGGCGAGCTGGTCGTCCCGGTACTGGCGGGTGTCCATCATGTGGAAGTTGGCCAGCTGGCCCCACTGGATGGTGCGGTAGATCTTCATGTCGTATCCAGCCGGAACCGATGACGCGCGCAGCGGCATGTTTTCGTAGTACGCCTGGAAGGCTGCGGAGCGGCGCTGCCGGAAGTGCTCCGTGGTGTCGTTGAGCTGGCCGGGGTCACTGTTCTCGGGGATCTCATCCGCCCAGTTGTTGTCCACCTCGTGGTCATCCCAAACCACCAGCCAAGGCGCGATTGCGTGCGCAGCCTGCAGATCGGCGTCGGCCTTGTATTGGGCGTGCCGCTGGCGGTAACCCGCCAGACTGACTGTCTCCGGGCCCTCATGATCACGGGGGTTGCCGCCGCCGATCACGTAGCTGTCCTTTTTGTACTCGTAGAGGTAGTCGCCGAGGTGCAGCACCAGGTCCGGGTGGTCTTCGGCCAGCCGCTTGTACGCGGTGAAGTAGCCGTGCTCGTACTGTGCGCAACTTGCGAATGCCATGGCCAGCGCAGCAGGGGTCTCGCCGGGTGCGGGGCTTGTCAAGGTGCGGCCAACTTCGCTCAGGTGCCGTCCTGTCCGGAAGCGGTAGAAGTACTCCCGGCCGGGTCGGAGACCTTTGAGTTCTATGTGCACCGAGTGGGCGGTTTCGATTCTGGCATGTTCGACGCCGCGGGCTACTACCCGGCGCATCGCCGGATCTTCTGCGACTTCCCAGGCGACGGCGACGTTGCGGGAGGGCATGCCGCCCAAGCCATCTTCGGCCACGGGGTTCACTGCCAGCCGGGTCCAGATCACAAAGCCGTCGGGCCACGGTTCGCCTGATGCGATGCCAAGTGTGAACGGATGGGTGCGGAGACCGGCGTCGTCCGCTGTTGAAACCGCTACGGCGGGACTGGCGACGGCGGTGCCAGGCAGGGCGGCGACGAGTCCGGCCCCGAGGCCGGCGGTGATGAGGGATCGGCGGGAGATGTTTTCCATACGACCGAGCCTAGGAAGCCCGGGTTGACTGGATTCAAGGGAGACGTGAATGAGTGGTTAATTGTGTGACAAAAAGTGTAACTCCGGGTTGGGGTGGAGGAAGGCTCGTCTATGCTCAGTTCATGACTACGGGGGAGAGCCGTCAGCGGCCCGGAGTGGTGACGTTCTCAGTGGTGCTGATGTACATCGGCGGCATCGCGCAAATCCTCTTGGGAATCCTGACAATTTTCCTGCGCTACACCCCGGAAGCCCAATCCGGCGGCATTGCTTTGCCCATCACGTTGCTGGGTGCAGGCATGATCCTGTTCGGCTTGTTGGTGATCGGGCTGGCGTCCGGAGTTGCGCGGGGAAGCGAAGCAGCCCGTCGCGGCGCGACAGCAGTCATGCTGCTCGGACTGGCTTTTGCCGTGCTGGACCTCATCATTGCCGCGGACGGAGATTGGTCCGCTGTGATCTCACAATCCATCGCAACGGTGGCTGTGCTGGTGCCGCTGTGGGCAGGCCGGGGACGCCGCTACTTCGAGACGCGCTGATGTAGTGCTTCCTGGGCATCCCGGTAGGCAACACGGCGGTGAACGAAGCGGACAACCTCGATCAGTGCGATGCAGGCAACGGATGTTCCCAGGATCAGTACTGCCGTGGGCAGCGTCGGATCCGTGAATTGCAGGAAGTCACGGGCAATCGGCACCGAATACACGAGTACCAGCCCGATCATCATGGCGCCGATGACCATGCCCTTGAAACGGGTGACGGGACGCGAGAGCACCACCAGAATCCAGATGCCGATGATCGCCAGGATGAGTGTGGACCCGGTCCGGATCTCCGCTTCCGGAATTTGCATGTTCGCGGCAAGCCGGGCGTAGGAGGCAAGCCCCAAAGTTACGGAGACTCCGGCAGGGACGGCGAAAGTGAGTGAGCGCCGCAGGAAACCGGGAACGTAGCGCTGAGCATTGGGCAGCAGCGCCAGGAAGAAGGCAGGAATGCCGATGGTCAGGCCGTCAGTCACGCTCAGCTGACGGGGAAGGAACGGGAACGGCAGCAGCAGGATTCCGAACGCGATGGCAAGGAAGGTGGCGTACGCGGTTTTAGTCAGGAACAGCATGGAGACGCGCTCAATGTTGGCAATGACCTGACGGCCCTCGGCAACCACGCTGGGCAGGTGGGAGAACTTGCCGTCAAGGAGCACCAGCCGGGCCACCGCTTTGGTGGCGGCGGCACCGGAATTCATGGCCACACCGATGTCGGCTTCCTTGATGGCCAAGGCATCGTTGACGCCGTCGCCGGTCATGGCAACCGTGCGGCCCGCACCCTTCAGCGCAACGACGATCCTTTTCTTCTGGTCTGGAGTCACCCGACCAAAGACCACGTTGTTGTTGATGACTTCCAGCAAATCGTGGTCGTCGTCGGGCAATTCGCGGGCATCAAAGCCGTGAGGTGCATCCAGCCCCACTTCCCGGGCGATCGCGGCCACCGTTTGTGGGTTGTCACCGGAAATGATCCGGACATCTACATCTTGTGCTGCGAAATACGTGAGTGTCTCCGCAGCGTCGGGACGGATATTCTCCTTGAACGTCAGGAGGACCACTGGGACAGCATCTGGCGGAACAGTCTCGTCGTCGGTGGGCGTGCCGTGGGCTAGGACCAGCGTGCGCCGGCCGGTTGTGGCGAGTTCTGCGGCTTGGGTGGCAAGTTGCCGCTTCGCGGGATCGCTGGAGCCGCGGTCCGGGAACACCATTTCCGGGCCGCCCAGGATCCACATCCCGTCCTCGAAAATCACCGCGCTCCATTTGCGGGCGGACGAGAATGGCACCCGGTCAAGTGGGAGGCTGGCTGGCTCGTTGAAGTGGCCGGCGAGGCTGCGGGCCGTTGCGTTCGCATCTTTTTGCACGCCATACCAGGACAGCACCGACTCCCAACCAGGACGGGCGGTGAGCGGGTGCGCGTCGTCGAAAACGATGTCGCCCTGGGTGAGAGTTCCGGTCTTGTCGAGGCAAATGATATCCACCCGGGCAAGGCCTTCCACTGCGGGCAGCTCCTGCACCAGCACCTGTTGGCGGGCCAGCTTTACCGCCCCCACAGCGAAGGTGATGCTGGTCATCAGCACCAGCCCCAGTGGGACCATGGCGACGACGGCGGCAATAGTCGCCGTCGCTGCGTCCCGCCACGCTCCACTTGCCGAGGCCTCTGCCCACCCGCCCTGGGCAATCATCTGTGCGTTCAGAACCAATAACGCCACGGGACCGACGAACCAGGTGACCCATTTCAGGACGCGGTCGATCGAGGAGCGGAGCTCGGACGCTACAAGGGAGAATCGTTTGGCTTCCGCGGCGAGCGAGTTGGCGAAGGAATCTGCGCCCACCCGATCCACCACCGCTGACCCTTCACCGGCGACCACCACAGAGCCGGACAACACGCGATCCCCGATTTCCTTCTCCACGGCATCGGATTCGCCTGTCAGCATGGATTCGTCCACTTGGAGTCCGCGTGATCCAGACACCAAACCGTCCGCCGGCACCTGGTCTCCGGCCCTCAGGACGAGGGTGTCGTCCAGCACAACGTCATCGAGGGCGATCTCTGCCTCTGATCCATCACGCATTACCCGGGCATGCGGCGCGTTTAGGAGCGCCAGTCGGTCCAACGCACGCTTGGCCCGGTACTCCTGGACACTGCCGATCACGGCGTTGGCGATGGCGCTGAAACCGAAGAGGGCATCCTGCCAGCGGCCGATCGCGAACAGAACAATGAAGCAGGCCAGGATGATGCCGTTGAACAGGGTGAGCACGTTGGCGCGGACGATGCTCCAGACGCTGCGGCTGGTGTCTTGGACGAACGCGTTGGTTTGCCCCGCGGCCACCCTCTCGGCAACGTCTGCCGCGCCCAGCCCCTGCGTCGATGACACCGTCTGCCGGACGGCGGCCCCTTGAAGATCCTTCTCCATGCCAATCACACCTCCGTTGGCCGCCACGGGGTGAGCCGGGGCCACCATCCCGGGACATTTTGCCGGTAATCCAAGTACTGCCCACCTTATGTCCTGGTGAGGGTTGGTTCCTCGTAGCCCTTCACGAAGGCGACCTCCGCGGCGAAGACGATCGTCCCGATCCACGCACGTGCTGGCGAGGTTGCCTGGGCCATGCGCGCCACAATAGTCCCATTGCTCCGTGTGCGCGAGGGTTGGTGGCCGGTCGGCGGACCCTGATTCCGAACGCCCTCCCGCTTGCCGCCCGGCGGGACTAGGATGGCCCGCATCCAAGGGCAGCTCGGACTTTCACCGAAGGAACACACTATGGGCACTCTTTCTGTTGACCTTTTCCTCACCCTCGACGGCGTCTACCAAGCACCGGGTGGACCCGACGAGGACACTTCCGACGGCTTCACGTTCGGCGGCTGGCAGGCGGCGTATTCAGACGAAGAAGCCGGTGCCGCGATCGTCGCCGGGATTGACCGCATGGACGCGCTCCTCCTGGGACGCAGGACCTACGACATCTTCGCGGGCTACTGGCCAAAGCAAAGCGACCACATTGGCGACACCTTGAACGCACTGCCCAAGTTCGTCGTATCGCGGACCCTGACCGAACCCAGGTGGGAGGAAACGACGGCCCTGACGGATGTGAAGGAGGTGGCTGCGGTGAAGGAGCGGTTCAATGACGTCCACGTCATAGGCAGCGGCGTCCTGGCACGCTCGCTCCTCGAAGCCGACCTTGTGGACCGGCTCAACCTGTACCTGTACCCACTGACGTTCGGAACGGGTAAGCGGTTGTTCCCGGACGGTGCAGGCGTGCCCGCAGCCTTCCGATTGGCCCAGCCACCCCAGGCATTCCCCAATGGCGCCATCCTGCTCGCCTACGACCGCGCCGGCGACCCCGTTACGGGCATTGATATCAGCCAGTCGTAGCCGGTCATCTTCCAACAGAAGCGTTCGACGGCGGGTGCGCACCCGCCGTCGAACGCTTCTGTTTTCTGGTTCTTACGGTGGGCGCCCGCCACCGTCAATTCCCCGCCAGGGGCAGCGTAATCCGCATGCAGGTGCCTTCCGGGCCGGTGTATGCGACGTCCGCGGAGCCGCCCGCGGCGACGGCTATATCGCGGACCAGGGACAGTCCGATCCCGAAGCTACGCTGCTGTTGGCCGGGATGGGGGTCGGGTGTCCTGGCGAAACGGTCGAAGATCCGGTCCTGGTCGATACCTGTAATACCGTGGCCGGTATCAGTGACAGTGATGACCGCCTGGTTAGCGGCCACGGTGCTGGCAACCGTGATGAGGCCGCCCGCTGGCGTGTGGACGAGTGCGTTCTCGGCCAAACCGAGGATGGCGCGGTGAAGTCGCTGCGGGGTGATCATGGCCCGGGGGTGCCCAGTGCTCGAACAGTGCAGGGTGATGCCCCGGTCCGCGGCCAATTGCTGGAGGCTGTCCACGACCTCCTGTGTGATGTCGGGGATATTCGTTGCCGTGGCGGCGGGTTCTTGGAGCGTGCCGGTAGCGGATTCGAGGAGTTCGTTGACTATTCCGGTGAGGGCGGCTGTGTCGTCCCGGATCCGTGTCAGTTGCCGGCCGACGGGCGATTCCGGAGCGGTGCTGCGTTGTGCCACTTGGATGCGGGCATCAAGGATGGCCAAGGGCGTCCGCATTTCATGGCTGGCGTCCTGGATGAAACGTCGTTGCAGGATCAGGGCTTCGCCGAGGGGGCGGATGGCACTGCGCGCGCTGAGCCAGCCAACACCGCCCGCCAGCAGGATGCCCGCTGCCCCGGCGATGACCATGGCTTTGATCAGGTCTTTGGTGTCGAGATAGGCATAGACGGCCCCAGGTTCGGTTGGTTCCGGATTGCCGGCCTGGCTCAGCAGGTACATGGTGGCCGCGGTCAGGAGGCATAGGACCAGCAGGGCGCAGACTGCACTGATTCGTAGCGCGATCTTCAAGGAGGCCTTGCGAAGGATTGCCTGATCCTGGGCCGGGGCCATGGACTGATCAGTCATGGGCTTCGCCTATCTGGTAACCCACACCGTGGACGGTCCGGATGACCGATCGGGCGACTTTTCGGCGAAGGTGGTGAACATGGGTGTCGATGACTCCGGGCAGGTCACCTTGGCTATCGGTGGCGACAATCAGCTCCTCCCTGGTGAACACCCGGTCCGGCTCGGCAGCAAGAACCGACAGCAACTCCGATTCGGTCGCGGTCAACGAGGCAAGGAACCCGTGAATGGAGCGCATGGATCTGGTGGTGGAGTCCAGTTCCCAGTCGCCGATGACGGTGATCCGGGGTGCCTGGTGGTAGCTGCGGGTCAAAGCCCTCAGGCGTGCCCCCAATTCCATGGCGTCGAAGGGCTTGGTCATGTAGTCGTTCGCGCCGGCGTCGAGCCCCCGAACCTTCTCGTCCACAGAACCAATGGCGGTGAGGATGAGGATTGGGGTGGCGATCCCCTTGGAACGTAGCGCGGCGATCAGCGCGATGCCATCCAGGCCCGGAAGCCCCCGGTCAATCACCATCGCATCCCACGTTCCCACCAGGGCCTGGCTCAAGCCTTCATGGCCGTCGACGGCGATGTGCACCTGATAGTCGGGCTCAAGGAGCTCCGCGATCAGTGGCCCCAGGGCAGGATCGTCTTCCACCAGCAGGACGGACAGCTTGGAGTCAGTGGTCACGGATCTATTCTTGCGCGGAGGAGGACTCCGCCGCGCGGCTACGCCTGCGTTTGAGGTATTCGATACCCCACGGCAGCACGGAGGCCAGCACCATCACCACGGCTATGACGTCGATGTTCTTTGCGATGATCTCGAAATGGCCCAACCAGGAGCCAAGGAGCGTAACGGAGCTCGCCCAAAGGATCGCCCCAGTGATGTTCCAGAGGGCAAAGGACTTGTAGTGATACCGGGCGATGCCGGCACTGAGGGGCGCGAAGGTGCGCACCACCGGCACGAAACGGGCGAGGATCAGCGCGGGCCCGCCCCGGCGTCGGAAGAAGTCTTCGGCCTTTGCCAGATGGGACGTTTTCAGGACCCTGGCGTCGTCGGAGAACCATCGGCGTCCGAAGCGGCGCCCCAGCAGATAGCCCACCTGATCACCCGCGATGGCGGCCACAGTCACCACTGTTATCAGCACAGGAAGTGTCAGGTTCAGTTGCTGGTGAAGGAGCCCGGCAGTGAAGAGCAAGGAGTCACCGGGCAGGAAGGGGAACAGAACACCTGATTCAATGAAGATCATCAGGGCCACCACCCCGAGGGTCGCGGGTCCCAATCCCTGCAGAAGGCTGGCCGGGTCCAGGAGGGGGAGGAGCTCGGTAGGGTTCAGTGCAGGCACCAAGGCAAGGGCTTCCATAGAGTCTCTTTCATTTGGGAGAGCGTGGGGACGTGGCCCGGGAATGAATCGCGGCCATGACAGCTGGTGCAAAGCGGTTCCAGGTTCCGGCCATGATCAGGACCGCCGCGATCGTTGCCGGGAACGAGGCAACAACGTCCAACGGATAATGGGCGCCGATGTACACCCGGGACCAAGCGACCACCACGGCCATGACCGTCCCTGCCCAGAGGACCGGTTTCGCCCACCGTGTTTCACGAACCAGAAGGAACGTCGCCAGTGTGAGCGCGACGGCCAAGGACGTGTGGCCGCTGGGGAAGCTGTTGGACACGGGCTCCGGCACCAGGGGATCGAACAGCAAGGCAGGATCCGGCCTGATCCGGCCGGTAACCACCTTGAACAATTGGCACGTCAGCCATCCACACGCCACCGTAAGGGAAAAGAGCGCTGCATTCTGCGGAGAACGTCGGATCAGTGCCAGATACAAACTGACAGCGATCACGATCAGCGTTCCCGCCACCGGACCGAAAAGCGCGTTCAACACCAGGGCCAGCCCGGTCAGCACGGGTGTGTGATGGCGGCTGAAGTCATCGTCCACCGCCAGTTCAGCCAAGGTCAGGCCAGGGACCACCTGAATCGCCCACCCCGCCAAGACAACGGCGGCCGCAAGTACCAGCCCGATGATCAGCCAGTGCTTGGGTGCGGGCAGGGGGTTGAAGCGCACGGGATGCGGCGCGGAATGCGGAAACATGGAACCCCTCGACAGGACGACTCGTTTCTTGGATTCTCCGCCGCGGGTTTTAAGAACTCGTTAAGAACTGCGCTGGTCCGCCCCGCGCCACCACGCCATGGTCGCGGCAGCGGCCTCCGGCAGGGGAGTCGGGTCCAGGTCCAGTATCCGCTGGCTTTCGGAGGAATCCATCACGAATGGGCGCTCAAACTGGTACAGCAACTCAGCCAATTCGCGCATATCGGTCGAGACCAGTCCGGCGGCCCGCAGCACCCAGCCGGGAACAGCGCTCACCTTTGGTTCCGTCAGACCAGCCGCTTGGGCATGTGCTACTGCGATGTCCCGCTGGGTCACGGCCGCGCCGGTGGGTGCATGCAGCACGCTGTTCCAGAGTGCGGGCTTCCCTGCGGCGGCGATCATGGCCGCAGCAAGATCCGGCACATAGGTGAAGGAATGCGGCTGGCTGGCGCTGCCAATGAACTGCAGCCGTTTGCCCGCCAGTATTGGCGTGACCATGCGCTCGCCGGCATGTGCCATCTTCACGCGCGGTCCAAAGAAATCGCCGGCCACTACGCTCACGGTGTTGGCCGCATGCGCCCGCCGCGCCTTCAACAGCGCCGTTCGGATGCCACGTTTTCCGCCCGCAGCTTCGCGGGGGCTCGATTCGGTCATGATGCGTGCGGGCTCACTGTACGAGTACAGGCTTTCGGGAAATACGACGACGGCGCCCGCGGCTGCGGCTGCGTCCATCACCGCTTGTTCGGCCCGGGGGAGTTCCGCGGCCCAAGCTGCAGCGCTGTACGCCGATCCGTGGATGCAGTGGAAGGTGGCCGCTGATCCCGCGACGGCTTCCTTGAGCTGTTCAGGATCGGATGCATCTACGCGCATCTTCTCCACCAGTGGGTGGTCCGGGCCGCTGCCCGAGCGCGTCAGTACGCGTACCGGGTGCCCCAGCCCTGCGAGTTGTTCGGCGATGGTGTGGCCCACCGGTCCTGCTCCTGTGACGACGTACATGATGGTCCTCTTTCTTTGTGTAGGTGAGGTGCAAAGCATGAGCAGTGCTCTCTGAATCCAGAATGACTGTCCTTTGGCGTGAAGTCAAGAGCAGTGCTCTTGTTTGTTGACGCCGCTCTCCTTTGTGGCAAGCTATGGGCATGACTTCAGCTGCAACCAAGGCCAAGCCGACTACTCCCAGGGAGCGGGCACGTGCACAAACCATCGCCGACATCATCCGGCTGGGCCGTCAGCATCTGGCCCTCCACGGCGCGGCAGCCCTGTCCCTTCGCGCGGTAGCCAGGGACCTCGGCGTCGTGTCCTCGGCCGTGTATCGCTACGTGGAGAGCCGCGACGAGCTCCTCACCCTCCTGCTCATCGACGCGTACAACGAGCTGGGCGACCATGTGGAGGCAGCCGTGGAGGCCGTTCCCGACAACGACTTCGCCGGGCAATTCCGGGCGCTTGGCACTGCCGTCCGGTCGTGGGCGCTCCGCGAACCGGCAAGCTACGCCCTGCTGTTCGGTAGTCCCGTCCCCGGCTACCAGGCGCCGGGCGAGCGCACCACCGTCCCCGGAACCCGCGTCATCGTCCGCCTCGTGGGCATTTTTGACGCCGCATTCCGCGCCGGAGCCATGCGCGCAGACGTGAGTCCCGCCGTCGTGATTCCCCCGGCGTTGGCCGAAGACCTGTCGGCCATTCGCGCCGAAATGAATCTCGCGGCACCAGACGCGTCGTTAGCGCGTGGTGTTCTGGTGTGGACGTCGGTGTTCGGGGCCATCAGCTTCGAGGTTTTTGGGCAGTACGGGCCGGAGACTTTCAAGGCCCGCGACGAGCTTTTTGAGCATCAGCTGGGCGTGCTTCAGGGCGTCGTGGGGCTCCAAGGCTAGGGCGCTACAGTATTCAGATGGTTCGTGGACTGGCTGACATTGGTGCGGAGGGTGTCCTCCTTGCCGGCGCGGGCCGCGCAATTCTCCTGCAAATCGCGGACCCCAAAGTGGGCCACGGCGTGGCCGAGCACAGCAATTTCGCGGAGCGCCCCATGGATCGGCTCCGCGCCACCATGACCTACGTGTATGCGGTGGTTTACGGCTCGGAGGAACAGCTGAAGGCCGTTCGCCGCGCCGTCAACCGAGCCCATGCCCCGGTCCGCCGCGGACCCGATGGTGCTTCACACGGCTACAGCGCTTTCGACGCCGACTCCCAACTCTGGGTGGTCGCCACCCTCTACGACACCGCCGTCACCGTCTATCAGCAGGTCCATGGAATGCTCGACGACGATACCGCCGACCGTATCTACCGCGAGTATGCGCGGATCGGGACAGCCCTGCAGCTTCCGGCGGATAAATGGCCGGCTGACCGGGCAGCCTTTGCAAGGTACTGGGAATCCCAGGTGCGCGGACTTCGCCCGGATGACAAGGCGCTCAAGGTAGCCAGGGACCTTCTCTACCCGGCTGGAGGACCACGGTTGCTGCGCCTGGCCATGCCGACGGCGCGGTTCCTCACCGCAGGCCTGCTGCCGGATCACGTGCGCGAGGGATTCGGCTTCACCTGGGGCGAAAGCCAGGCGCGGCGGTTCGAGCGGACCATGCGGATGGTGGGTCGCGTGTATCCGCGCTTGCCCCAGCGGATCCGGCACTGGCCCCGCGACCATTATTTGGGCCAGCTTGTGGTGGATTCCGCGGTGCCCCATGCGTAACTCCACGTCGGTGGAAGAGTCCATCGACGCCCTTGCGCACCGCTACCTTGACCGCACTCGCGGTGGCCGTGTGCGGGCCGGGCTGACCGAGTTTGTGGTGTTCGGGCTGAAGCAGGCGTGGGCTTGTGTGTTCGGTGCCGCGTTGCTCGCGGTGATCATCGCCGCCCGCCTCTGGTACCCCGATAACGCGGGCCTTGCCCGTAACGATTTCCTGACCATTGCCGCCGTCGTCATTCAGGTCCTGATGATCTCCTTCAGGCTGGAGACGCTGCGGGAACTGCGGGTGATCCTGCTGTTCCATGTGGTGGGCACGGTGATGGAGTTATTCAAGACGGACGTCGGATCCTGGGCATATGAGGCTGAGGGCGTCCTCCGGATCGGGGCGGTTCCACTGTTCAGCGGCTTCATGTATGCCGCCGTGGGGTCCTATATGGTGCGGGTGTTCCGGCTGTTCGACCTCCGCTTCGACCGGTACCCGCGGCGGTGGATCACGGCACTTGTTGCGGCCGCGATCTACATCAACTTCTTCTCGCACCACTACATCTTCGACGCGCGCTGGGTGCTGCTGGCCGCCGTCGTGCTTGTCTACGGACGGTGCGTGATGCACTTCCGGGTGTTCCGGCGTCGTTTCAAGATGCCCATCCTGGTCTCGTTCCTGCTGGTGGCGCTGTTCATTTGGTTCGCGGAGAACATCGGCACGTGGTCCCGTGCGTGGCTGTATCCGAACCAGCTTGAGGGCTGGCAGGCGGTCTCCATTGACAAGCTCCTGGCATGGTTCCTGCTGATGATTATCTCCGTGGTGCTGGTGGCGTGGGTCTACAAGCCGGAACCGCTTGACGCTCCTGCTGAGGTGGCTAGGCTTCGCCGCGTATCGCCTTGAGTGCCGCGCGGCGTGCCTGAAGCAAGGGTTCGACGTCGGACACCCGGCTCAGGCGGACGGCCTCCGGTGGGGTGGGGTTGCGTTGGGCGTTGATCACTATGCCGAAGCCGCCGAATGTCCCGGCGGCGAGCCACGATTTCGCTCCGCGCCAGAGCGTTACGTCTGTGGGCGTGCCGTCAACGGTGATGGTGAGCCGCTCAACGGCGAGGGCGTTGAAGGTTGCGTCCTGGCGTTGGAGCTCTTCCAGGTTGTGCGGTATTCCGGCCGAGGCGCGCCAACGGTTTCTGACGACGTCGCGTGGATCCTGGGTTGTAGTGATCACTTCCACCAGCGGGCCCGTTGGTGAAAAGGCGTTGCCGTGCGCCACCCCGCCCTCGCTGCCATCGAGTTGCCAGGATCCCAGCATGACGGGCACGTCCCAGCCCTCTAGGCAGAACAGCGGGAGAAGGTGCGCGCCGTCGCGGACCTCTTGATCCAACCGGTCGTTCATCTCCCAGAACTCGTCCGGAGGCACGTATCCAGTGATCTCCATCGGGCCAGTTTGCCAGTTCACCGTGGGCGAAACCACCCCCTGAGCCGCGTGATTCCGGGGCTTTCCTGGGCCCTAAGATCAAAGTTGAGCGAACTAGACTCAACTTTGGATTGACATCTTTCCGAGGCTGAGTACAGTTGAGTGCAGAACGCTCAACTAGCCGATTGTTGAGCAGGCTTCCGGCACGTAGACCGCCCAGCGGACCGCTGTCAGGTGCAATCTCCAACATCGGCCATTGAAAGGAAACAAGATATGTCACGTGCAGTAGGTATCGACCTCGGAACCACCAACTCCGTGGTCTCTGTTCTCGAAGGTGGCGAGCCCACCGTCATCGCCAACGCAGAAGGCGGCCGCACCACGCCGTCCGTCGTTGCGTTCTCCAAGTCCGGCGAAGTCCTGGTCGGCGAAATCGCCAAGCGCCAGGCCGTCAACAACATCGACCGCACCATCGCTTCCGTCAAGCGCCACATGGGCACCGACTGGAACGTCGCCGTCGATGACAAGAAGTACACGCCGCAGGAAATCTCCGCGCGTATCCTCATGAAGCTCAAGAACGACGCCGAGAGCTACCTGGGTGAAAAGGTCACCGACGCTGTGATCACCGTTCCGGCCTACTTCAACGACGCCGAGCGCCAGTCCACCAAGGAAGCCGGCGAAATCGCAGGCCTCAACGTCCTCCGTATTGTCAACGAGCCCACCGCTGCTGCACTGGCCTACGGCCTGGACAAGGGCAAGGAAGACGAACTCATCCTGGTCTTCGACCTCGGTGGCGGAACCTTCGACGTCTCCCTCCTCGAGGTTGGCAAGGACGAAGACAACTTCTCCACCATCCAGGTCCGCGCAACCGCCGGTGACAACCGCCTCGGTGGCGACGACTGGGACAACCGCGTTGTCGAGTGGCTCCTGAGCCAGCTCAAGGTCAAGGGCATCGACCTCTCCAAGGACAAGATCGCCCTCCAGCGTTTGCGTGAAGCTGCAGAGCAGGCCAAGAAGGAACTGTCCTCCTCCACCAGCACCAACATCTCCCTCCAGTACCTGTCCGTCACCCCCGACGGCCCGGTTCACCTGGACGAGCAGCTGACCCGTGCCAAGTTCCAGGACCTCACCAAGGACCTGCTGGACCGCACCAAGAAGCCGTTCCAGGACGTCATCGCTGAAGCCGGCATCAAGGTTTCCGACATCGACCACATCGTGCTCGTCGGTGGCTCCACCCGTATGCCTGCCGTCTCCGAGCTCGTCAAGGAACTCGCCGGCGGCAAGGAGCCCAACAAGGGCGTCAACCCGGACGAAGTTGTGGCCGTTGGTGCCGCACTCCAGGCCGGTGTCCTGAAGGGCGAGCGCAAGGACGTCCTCCTCATCGACGTCACCCCGCTGTCCCTCGGCATCGAAACCAAGGGTGGCGTCATGACGCACCTCATCGAGCGCAACACCGCTATCCCCACCAAGCGTTCGGAGACCTTCACCACCGCTGACGACAACCAGCCGTCCGTGGCCATCCAGGTCTTCCAGGGCGAACGTGAATTCACCCGCGACAACAAGCCGCTGGGCACATTCGAACTGACCGGCATCGCCCCGGCACCTCGTGGCGTTCCGCAGGTTGAGGTCACCTTCGACATCGACGCCAACGGCATCGTCCACGTGTCCGCCAAGGACAAGGGCACGGGCAAGGAACAGTCCATGACCATCACCGGTGGCACGGCACTGTCCAAGGACGACATCGACCGCATGGTCCGTGAAGCCGAAGAGCACGCTGCAGAGGACAAGGCACGCCGCGAAGCTACGGACACCCGTAACTCCGCAGAGCAGCTCGCTTACTCCGTGGACAAGCTGATCGCCGACAACGACGACAAGCTTCCCGAGGAAGTCAAGACCGAGGTCAAGGCCGACGTCGACGCCCTCAAGTCCGCGCTGGAAGGCACCGACGACGCCGCTGTGAAGACTGCGTTCGAGAAGCTCCAGGCCTCACAGACCAAGCTCGGCGAAGCCATCTACTCCCAGGCCTCCGCAGCTGACGCTCCGGGTGCCGGTGCAGAAGGCGCTCCTGCCGGTGACAAGGCTGCCGACGAGGACATCGTCGACGCCGAAATCATCGACGAAGACGAAGCGAAGAAGTAGCCATGCCTCACCACGGCAACGAAGCAGAGCACTCAGAAAGCGGCGAGCCGCGCAAGCCCGTTATCCGGGACAACCGCAAGGTTGACCCGGAGACCGGGGCAGCCCGTCACCCCGATAGCGAAGCTGCAGCTCCCACCGAAGGCAACGCCGCTCCCACGGACGGCGACGCCCTCTCCCAAGCTGAGGAAATCCTCAACGGGGTAGAGGTGCCGGCCGAGGAATCGGTAGCCTCCGGTGCCGCGGCTGAAGCCCAGGCAGCGGAGCTCCGCAACGACCTCCTCCGCCTCCAGGCTGAGTACGTCAACTACCGCAAGCGCGTCGAACGCGACCGCGCCGTAGCAGGAGAGATGGCCGTCATCGGCGTCCTGAACTCACTGCTCCCGGTGCTGGACGACGTCGATGCCGCCCGCCAGCACGGTGACCTCGAAGACGGCCCCTTCGCCGCCATCGCCACCAAACTGGAGAACGCGCTGAAGACGTACGGACTGGAACGCATCGCGGATACCGGAGTCGAATTCGACCCCACCATCCACGAGGCACTCATCCAGCAGCCCGGCGAGGACATCGAGGTTGACACGGTCAGCCAGGTCTTGCGTTCCGGTTACCGCTCCGGCGAGCGGGTCCTGCGTGCAGCCCAAGTGATCGTCGCGGTTCCCGCTTAGTCCCACCGCGAAGCGAGACAAGGGGCCCCGCCCCTACGCGTGGCGGCTTTAGTCCTACGGACTTAGCCGCCACGCTCCGGTAGGCCCGAAGCCACTCCCGGGCCCCTTGTCTCGCTCCGCTCCGGCGGTCGGCTCGCCTAAGGTGGGTGGACGCAGGTGCTTGTTTATTAATTTGAAAGGAAACGCTCTTGGCCAGCCAGGACTGGGTTGAAAAGGATTTTTACGCGATCCTTGGTATTGCCAAGGATGCGTCCGATGCGGATATTAAGAAGGCCTACCGCAAGCTAGCGCGGGAGCATCACCCTGATACGAACTCTGGGGATGCTGCTGCGGAGAAGAAGTTCAAGGACATCTCCGAGGCGTACTCGGTGTTGTCCAATCCTGAGGACCGTCAGCAGTACGATGCCATCCGTGCCATGGGCGGTGCCCGGTTTGCCCCGGGTGCTGGCGCCGGACGCGGTGGTGCCGGAGCTAACGGTGGGTTTGAGGACCTGTTCGGCGGCCTGTTTGGCGGTGGGCCTGGTGCCCGTCAGCCTGCGGGCGGTGGCATCCCTCCGGAGTTCGCTGACCTGTTTGGTGGTGGGTTTGGAGGCGCCGGCCCCACCGGGTTCCAACGGGCTCCGCAGAAGGGCGCGGACCGGACGGCTACAACGTCCATCTCCTTTGCCGGATCCATCAAGGGCACCACGGTGAGCCTGCGTGAGAGCAACGGCAACGTGATCGACGTCAAGATCCCCGCCGGCATCAAGGACGGGCAGAAGGTCCGCCAGCGTGGCAAGGGCAACGCTGGCCCTGCCGGCAACGGCGACCTCATCATCACGGTGAGCGTCAAGCCTCACGACTTTTTCCACCGCGACGGCGACAACATCCGCATCCACGTGCCCGTCACGTTTGCGGAGGCGGCGCTTGGCGCCACCATTGAAGTTCCAACGCTCGACGGCGACACCGTCAAGGTGCGCGTTCCGGCCGGGACTCCGTCGGGCCGTACCCTCCGGGTGAAAGGTCGTGGCGTGAAGACGTCCAAGTCCACCGGCGACCTGCTGGTGACAATCGACGTCGCGGTCCCGCAGAACCTCAACAAAGAAGCAGAGGAAGCCGTGAAGGCTTTCGCGGCGGCCACCACTGATGCCAACCCGCGCAGCGACTTGGCCGCGAAGGCCCGGTTGTAAGGAGGCGGTCATGGCAATCGACGTCAACCAGCCGATCTTTGTCATCTCCGTGGCTGCGGAGCTTGCCGATATGCATCCGCAGACGTTGCGCCAGTACGACCGTTTGGGCATCGTTTCGCCCAGCCGCGCTCCCGGCAAGTCCCGCCGCTATTCGCAGAACGACGTCAATAAACTGCGGGAGGTCCAGCGCCTCTCGCAGTCCGGCGTCTCGCTCGAGGGCATCAAACGCATCCTCGACCTCGAAAACCAGGTTGCTGCCTTGCAGTACCGGGTTACTGAGCTGACCGAGGAGTTGTCGCGCCGCCGCTCACCCGTGGATGCGCGGATCTTCGCGGCAGGTGCCGCGGGCGACGTCGTTAGCTTGGCCCGCGGGCAGCGTCCACGAGCGCGGTCGCAGGCCGTAGTGGTGTGGCGGCCGCGGTCGGCGGACTAGCTCGGGCTACGCCCGGCTGCGGTCCCAACTGACCACTACCCGGGCAGCGCCGGCTTCGGTCCGCTCTACGTCCACCACGATCTGCGACTCTTTGGCTCCCATGTCCCGGATCTGCTGCTTGTAATCCTCAAGGTGCTCCTGCAGGGACTCCTCGGTCCATTCGCCCGGGCGCATCCTGGTGGAGATTTCCACGGGCTCCTCCCTGACCAGAATCTCCTCCGGTTGACGCCGCGGTGTCTTGGCCGGCTCAGATTCGCTGGACGGTACCAGCATGCGGAAGCCGAAAACTCCGCCAGCTATGCCAGCGACGAGGCCCGCGGCAATAAGCCAAATGGCCTTTCGGGGTCCGCGGCGCCCAGGAACCGCTTCAGTGATGCTCTGTGCTTTTCTCGCGCTTCGTCGTGCCATGGGGAGTTCAACTTTCCAGTCGGCGGTGGGGGTTCCATGCTGGTGGTGCGTCTGAATCCTGCCCATCCATCGTAAGCATGCTTAGAACCTTTGGTAAGTCGATAGCTGGACCTACCGCCGGTGATGAAGGGGGACCGCCATATGGCTAGAACACCTCAACGGGAAGATAATGAAGGCATAGCACGGCAAGCAGCGCTCGTGCAGGTGTTCTGAGCATTGACGCAGTCTCGGCGGCCCTGCTCGTGTGGTGAGGAATTCCGATGTCGTTGTCGGATGAAGAACGCAGGAGCTTGGAAGAGCTGGAGCGGGATCTCGCTTCAACGGATCCCGGCCTCGCCTATGAGCTGAAGTCCGGTCGCCCACGTGGCGCTCTGGCGCGCAACGTTCTTGGCAGCCTGGCCGTTCTGGTCGGCTTCATCATGGTGATCGCCGGGATCGTCACCCAGCTGGTCATCCTGGGCGTCGCGGGGTTCCTGCTGGCCAGTGGCGGAGCCTATTGGCTCGTGACCGGGACATCGCTACGGAGACTGTTCGGACGGCACGACGACCACGCGGCACCTTAGCAGGTTCGGCACCTGAGTCGCCCCGCACCACCCTGCCGGTGCGATGGGGAGCGGCGGCTAGGGACGACGTTCGGGGGAGACCTTCCGGGAAGACGTTACCTAGGGAACCGGTGGGACCGGCGGCTGGACCGGGGTTTCCGGCCGCTGGACAGGCTCGGGTTCGCCCGGAGGCATCATCATTCGCCAAGCAAACACTGCGCCCGCTCCCACGACGGCAGCAGCAATGGCGGTGAACCATACTGCACGGCCGGAGCGGCGCTGCGTGGTCTTCCGGCTGAGCGCTCGGGTGGCCTTCTTTACTGCCTTGGCGGCAGTGCGTTTAGCTTCCTTGGCGGCCTTTTTGTTGCCGGTCAAAGTGAGCATCACACCTTGGACCACGGACGGCACGTCGGCGTGGTTGATCCGGGACAAAGCCCACCTCACCACTGCGTCTGTTTGTGCGGTTGTGCCCTCTGTCGCATGCGTTACCCATTCCCGGGCAAGATCCTGGGCGGCGGGAATGATGCTTTGCGCTTTGTACATGCTGAGCCCCTCACGTGGTTAGACGACCTGCTTGCCAGCCTACGCTTGAGCACCTGTGATCAACAGATGCCCCCGGCGCGCGCTCCTTCCCAGTTGCCCAGTGCCACCCCGCATATAACGCGGGCCTGGGGGCCGACACGCCGTGGCTTACAGGCGGCGAGGCAGGGCAACCGGGAAGGAGCGGCGCGAAGCATCCGGGTGACTAGGTCCGCACTACCGAGGCCAGCTCCACCGGCTCCTCCAGTCCGGCCCACTGTCCGTTGAGAATCAGGTCCCCGTGAAGCTCAGGGGCTGCTGCGGTGCTGGCTGAAGCATCTGCGGCTACATCCAGAACCCGGGTAACTTTCAACCGCAGGGCACCCGCATCAATGATGGTCACGCCGCTGCCGGATACCGGCGCCGAGGCACTCAACGCGGGGACGCCGTCGTCGAGCTTTCCGCTGCCCTTCACCGTGACCGTGCTGGGCCGGGGCTCAGGCTCGCCGTCGACGATCAGTTCGGCCTCTTTCTGGCCGGTGAGGATGGCAGCGGCGAGGACCCTGATGTACACGGGATCAGCGCAGGCGTCGTACACCCAGCGCTTGCCCAGGACCGAGTGGTCCATGGTGCCGATGAGCCACTCCTCGGCGCCGGCAAGCTCGTAGCCGCGGTAGCTGAGCGGCACCTGGTAGATGCGCTCGCCGGCCGCGACCACGTGTGTTTCGAGCCCCACCTCGCCGGTGGGATCGTCAAAGCGGTAGGCGCCGATGAGCTCCGGGGTGCCGTCCTGGATGAACCAGGGCTGCTTCGGTAGGTAGTCAGCGATGAGTTCGAGCTTGGACGGGGACAGGGTTGCCTTGTGAATGATCGCCATGCTCCCAAGCCTAGGGCAGGGCAGGACTGGCTCCCGAAGGCGGCCCCGGGTGGGGCGGCCTACGCTCCCGGTTTGGGCACCAGCGAACCTCGGGCGGCGCCCACCATTCCCTCGACGGCGCGTGCAAGGTGCGTGCCGCGGTCGTTGACGCCGTCCCATCGGACCAAGGCCTGCGCGTTCAGGCCATCAACCATGCCGAGGATCTGCCAGGCGACGGCGGCGGCGTCGGAAACGTTGAACACTCCTGTGGCGTTCCCGTCCTCCACCACGTCCTGGAAGACCTTCTGCCAGGCATCCATCTGCTCCCGGACGGCGGCGGCAAGGGTTTCATTGCGGCGCCCCAAGGTCCAGGCTTCCACCCAGATTGCGGTGACGTCGAGCCTGCTGTTGTCCAGAAGGGTATCCACCAGCAGGGCCAGGCGTTCAGATGGTCCTGGGCACTGGCTCAGCAAGGCGGCGACTTCCTGTGTTTCCGCTGCCACGATGGTGGCGAAGGTGTTCGAAACGAGGGCATCCATAGTGGGCTGATAGTGCGCCACCAGACCGGAAGCAACGCCAATTCGCGCGGCGACGTTGCGCAGCGTGAGCGCCGTGAGGCCTGCCTCGAGGGCGATCTCGCGGGCGGCTTCGGTGATTTCTGCGGCGCGCTCAGCCGGTGACTTACGGACTGCGCGCTTCTGTTGAGTGCTTGACATTACAGACCAGTCTAGATTAGGTTTTCTGCATTGTTGATCATGCGATCAACAAGAGAATGTCTGAAGACGAAGGAGTCACCCATGGCTTGGAAAATGCCGGCCGAAACCGCACCGCATGAGCGCACTTGGATGGCGTTCCCCCGCACCGGCCTGACGCTTGGCGACGACGCCGCCTCTGCCGAAGAGGCCTACGGTGCTTGGACCGCCGTCGCCCATGCTGTAGCCGAATTCGAGCCGGTCACCATGGTGGTGGACCCCAGCGAACGCGAGCGCGCCGCCCGGATGCTGGGTAACGGCATCCAACAGATCGAGGCGCCGCTGGATGAGTTCTGGATGCGCGACGTCGGACCCACCTTTGTGCTGGACGACGAACGCCCCGGCGTGCTTGGCGCCGTGGACTGGATCTTCAACGGCTGGGGTGCGCCGGCGTGGTCCGAATGGCAGAAGAGCGCCGGAATGGGCCGTTTCGTTGCGGAGAAGTCCGGTGCCGAACTAGTCAGCTCTTTGCTGGTCAACGAGGGCGGTGCCATCCACGTGGACGGCGAAGGAACTGTGCTGATCACCGAAACGGTGCAGTTGGATCCGGGCCGGAACCCCTACGCGGACAAGGCAGCAGTGGAGGCTGAATTAGCCCGCACCATCGGCGCCACCAAGGTCATTTGGGTACCCCGCGGACTGACCCGCGACTACGAGGACCTGGGCACGCGAGGCCACATCGACATGGTGGCCACGCTGCCCGCACCCGGCCAAATCCTGCTGCATTCCCAGACCAACCCGGAGCACCCGGACTACGAGGTCAGCCGCACACTTCGGGCATTCCTTGAAACGCAAACAGATGCGGCGGGCAAGCCGTTCGAGATCGTGCCGCTGCCGGCGCCGGAAACGCTGCGCGACGAAGACGGCTTTGTGGACTGGAGCTACGTCAACCACTTGGTGGTCAACGGCGGGGTCATCGCTTGTGGATACGGGGAAGAACATGCCGACTCCCTCGCCGCTGAAATCCTGGCCGAGGCCTACCCCGGCCGCCGTGTTGTCACGGTGGATGCCCGGCCCATCCTCGCCCGCGGCGGCGGCATCCACTGCATCACGCAGCAGCAGCCCAAACTTGCAGGAGGTGCAGCGTGACGGCTCCATTCGACGTCGTTGAGGCCTCCATCGCAGAGCTGCGCGAGGCCCTGGAAACAGGGGAGGTGACCAGTGAGGAACTGACCCAGGCGTACCTTGACCGCATCGAGGCCTACGATCACAACGGCATCAGACTCAACGCACTGGTGGTCATGAACCCCGATGCTTTGGCGGACGCCCGGGCCTCGGACGAACGCCGGACGCAGGGCGCGCTGCGTGGGCCATTGGATGGCATCCCCTACACAGCCAAGGACAGCTACCTGGCCAAAGGGCTCACCGCCGCGGCGGGTTCGCCCGCCTTCGAGCACCTGATTGCGCAGCGTGACGCCTTCACCATCGAGCGGCTCCGCGATGCCGGTGCGGTGCTGATCGGGCTGACCAACATGCCGCCCATGGCCAACGGCGGCATGCAGCGCGGCGTGTACGGTCGCGCCGAAAGCCCGTATAACGCCGACTTCCTCACTGCGGCGTTCGGCTCCGGTTCCTCCAACGGTTCCGGGACCGCGACGGCAGCCAGTTTCGCTGCCTTCGGCCTTGGTGAGGAAACCTGGTCAAGTGGCCGCGCACCGGCGTCGAACAATGCTCTGTGCGCCTACACGCCCTCCCGCGGCGTCATCTCCGTACGGGGCAATTGGCCGTTGGTCCCCACCATGGACGTCGTGGTCCCGCACACCCGCAGCATGGCCGACATGCTCGAGCTGCTGGACGTCATTGTGGCCGACGACGCCGAGACCCGCGGCGACTTCTGGCGCGCGCAGCCCTGGGTTCAGATACCCAAAGCTTCAGAGGTGCGGCCGGAGTCATACGTGGCGCTGGCTTCGGAAACGCTCGACGGCGGACGGTCGGCTCTGCGGGGCAAGCGCCTTGGAGTGCCGCGCATGTACGTCAACGCAGATCCGGACGCCGGGACCAGTGCGCAGCCGGGCATCGGCGGGCCGACCGGGCAGCGCATCCAGACGCGGGCTTCCGTGATTGACCTGTGGGAGGCCGCCAAACAGGACCTTGAAGCAGCCGGGGCCGAGGTTGTTCTGGTGGACTTCCCGGTGGTCTCCAACTATGAAGGGGACCGTCCGGGCGCACCCACCATCGCCACGCGGGGCCTTGTCACCCCTGGATACCTCAAGCGTGAAATCGTGGACCTGTCCGCCTGGGCGTGGGACGACTTTCTGCGTGCCAACGGCGACCCCGCACTAAGCGGCCTTGCTGAGGTGGACGGTTCCAGGATTTTCCCGCACCCTGAAGGCGCCCTGGCGGACCGCTACACCGGGTTCGACGACGACATTGCTGAGTATCCGGGACACGTCCGCGAGCACGGCTACAACCAGCTGACCGAGATCCCCGAGCTGGAAAACGGTGTGCGCGGCCTTGAGGAGACTAGGCGCGTTGATCTGGAGGACTGGATGGACAAGCTCGGACTGGACGCCGTCCTGTTCCCGGCCGTCGCGGACGTGGGACCCGCTGACATGGACGTCAACCCTGCTTCTGCCGACCTCGGCTGGCGCAACGGCGTCTGGGTGGCCAACGGAAACCTCGTCCCGCGGCATCTCGGCATTCCCACAGTCACCGTACCCATGGGAACCATGGCAGACATTGGCATGCCCGTGGGCCTCACCTTCGCGGGCCGCGCCTACGATGACACAGCACTACTGACCCTGGCTGCCGCCTTTGAAGCAACAGGTTCTCGTCGGACGGTGCCACCGCGCACGCCGGCGCTGTAGTTTCGCCGCCAGCCCTGCGCTCCTGCCCGGTTGCTTTCCCGCTGTCACCGTAGATAGGCTCCGACACCGGTGAGTCGACCTAGTTTGCTGCCCGACCGGGGGTCTAACTGGGAAGGAGCGCGGGCAAGCGGCCTGGCGCCGATGCGTGGACGGGCCCCGGCACTGATTACAATCAAAGGGACGTCGACCACTGAGGGAATCATGAAGAAACTCACCACTGTCCTGATCGCTGCCGGGCTCATCGCCTCGGCATCCGCCTGTTCCGCCCAGCAGCAGCTGACTACCGCGGAAACGTGTGACCGCGTGGGCGTCGCCGCATCCGGCATTCCCCAAAACGCTAGCAAGACCGCCACCAACCGCGTGGCCAACGCCATCCGGCCCATCGAAGTCGTTGCATCGGACGAAATGAAGCCGGTTGTCACCGCCATCCTGGAGTACATGGATGAGCAGTCCAAGGAAACCCCGGACGAGGCGAAGCTTGGCGAGCTCGGCCAGGCCTACCAGGAAGCCGGCACCAAGTACGGCGAGCTCTGCCGCGGCTAATGACGCCCGCGCGCTGAACAAACAGAAGTGCTGAACACACAGGCACTGAACACGAGAGGGACCGGTTGAAGGACCGGTCCCTTTCGCGTCCCAACCATCTCTCACATTCTGGCCCTTAAACCGGAACCGTCTCTCACTTCGTAGCCGTTATGGCGCGACGCTCTATCACTCCTCTGAGAAGAGCGAGAGAGGGTTGCCGGGAAGGGCGTGGGAGGTGAGAGACGGTTGGCGGGAAGGGGGTGGGATGTGAGAGAGGGTTGCCGGGAAGGGCGTGGGATGTGAGAGACGGTTGGGTTCAAGCAGGTGGGATGTGAGAGAGGGTTACTTTTCGTCGGGGCCCAGGTCAGGCCCGACGGCGAAACTCACCTCACGCGTCGCGCTTCCGTGGAGTTCCAGGATGGCGAGCTCATTGGCGCCTTCCCGAATGAGCGGACCGGGAACATAGAGCGTGCGCTGGGGCCCGCGGCTCCAGTACCGTCCGAGGTTGAAGCCATTGATGAAGGCGTTGCCCTTGGTCCAACCGTCCAGGCGGAGGAACCTGTCTCCGGGGCCGTCGGCGTCGAAGGTCGCGAACGAAACAGATGGCCCAGCCACCCCGGCAGACGCGAAACCGCGGGGAAGCGTAACCGCTGCGGACCGGTAGGCCTCCAGCGAGTTCACATCAACAGCGCCCACTTCCCAGTCGAAAAGCTCCACACCGTTCAGCATCGCGGGACCGATCAAGCCCTTGGCCTCGCCGATCCGTTGGCCGTAGTTCACCCGGCCCTGGTCCTCCAGAAGAACCTGCAGACGGCCGCCGCCCGGGATGACAACAGCGCGTTCGCCCAATTCCCGGCTCAGGACGCCCACGGGCACGCCATCCAGGAAGAACTGTGCCCGGTCCCGTATTTCCGAGAAGGACAGCACTCCGCCGGAAGGCAGCGATGCCTCGTACAGGTAGAAGCCCCGGTATTGGCCGGTCACTTCCACCGGCGGTACCGGCCCGGGAACCAGCTGCGCAGCGGTCGGAACGGAGAGCAGCGGGACGGAGGACGTGACGGACAGGACAGAGGATTCCGGAACAGGCGTCCGCCGATGCGGCACCTCGGAAGGAACCGGGAAGTGCTTGGCAATGACGTCCCGGAAGGCGAAGTACTTGGCCGTGGGTTGTCCGTCCTCGGAGAGCGGAGCGTCGTAGTCGTACGAGGTAATGGTGGGCTCGTAAATACCCTTGTCGTTTGCCCCGTTGCTGAACCCGAAGTTGGTCCCGCCGTGGAACATGTAGATGTTCACCGAAGCCCCGGCAGTCAGCAGCGCATCCAGTTCGGCGGCGGAAGCAGCGGCGTCGGTGGTGTGGTGGTGCGTGCCCCAGTTGTCGAACCAGCCGTTCCAGAACTCTGCGCACATCAGAGGGCCGGTAGGCTGACGCTCCCGCAGGAACGCCAGCCGCTCATCCGCGCGTGATCCAAACGTTCCTGTCTTGTGAAGTTCGGGCAGCGAGCCGTCCTCGATCATGGTCTCGAATGGTTGGTCGCAGGTGAACAGCGGAACATCAACACCCAACCGTTTGGACAGGTCAACCAAGTGCTGCAGGTAGGCCTTGTCGCTGCCGTATGCGCCGTACTCGTTCTCGATCTGGAACATGATCACGGGCCCGCCTTGGGTGATTTGCCGCGGCACCACAATCTCCAGCACGGACTCCATGTAGGAGGAGACGGCGGCGAGGTAGCCGGCTTCGCTGCTGCGCACTCCCACGGTGGGATCGGTGAAAAGCCAGGCAGGGAGTCCACCGTTGTCCCATTCGGCGCAGATATACGGGCCGGGCCGCACGATGGCCTGCATCCCGGCGTCGGCCACCAGGTCCAGGAACCGGCCAAGATCCAGGCCGCCGTCGCACACAAAAGCGCCGGGAACGGGGGAATGCTCATTCCAGGGCACATAGGTTTCGATGGTGTTCAGACCCATCAGCCGGGCCTTCTCAATCCGGTCCGCCCACTGGTCCGGATGGACCCGGAAGTAGTGGATGGCTCCGGACAGGATACGGAAAGGCTGATCGTTCAGGAGGAAATCCTGACGGCCGATTGCGAAGGTCTGCAACTAAAAATCCTAAAAATCAGGCCGAACGGAGAACGGCATGGAAAGCGAACGACGCATTGCTCCAGATCACGAACAGCAGCGGCGCCGGTGCCAGGGCAACGCCGAGAACGGGCTGCAGCACGGCAGCGGACACGATGATTCCCAGCAGGATCAGCATGGCGGCGCTGAGGTACCAGCGCTGCACCACCAGATACAGCGAGGCCTTCAGCACGCTCTTGAGCTTCGCATCGGGCAACAGCACGACGCCGGCAATCGCCGTGACGGTGAGGCTCACCGTCACGGCGGCTGCTACGACGATCAGAGGCACCAAAACTGCGGCGCCGGGGATGGCCTGGTTCTGGACGACGGCCAGGTCCACGCCGAGGAACATCAGGAGGCCCACCGCCCCGACGCCCAACAGCGCGGCCTTGCCGAAACTGCGTTTGTATCCCCGAAGGAAAGCGGCAACCGGCTTGACCGCACCGCCGTCGTCGTTCAAGGCCTTGAAGGCGGCGAAGATGCCGGCGAGCGACGGTGCGACGGTGACGGAGAGAGCCAGGAAGAAGGGCCAGGCCGCCGCCGGATCTGCAACCAGTGACAAGGAAAGTACCAACGGGGCATTGGCCACCGCCATCAGCACATTCCCGGCAAGGAAGGTGTAGATGAAACCGAAGATGCTGCCAAAAGCCTCGAACCCCGGGCTGGGGATTCGTCCTGCCAGGCCGCGCCGTTTTGTTCCACCCACAACACTCATCCTTTCATCCCGCTGGTGGCGATGCCCTGGATGAAGTAGCGCTGGCCGATCAGGAAGATGATCAGGATGGGGATCACGGAGATCACCGAGCCGGTCATGATCATGGCGTATTCGGCGTCGAACTGGCCCACGAAGGACCGCAGGCCCAGCTGGACGGTCCAGAGGCGGTTGGACGTGAGGTAGATGAACGGTCCCATGTAGTCGTTCCACGTGTTCACGAACGTCAGCAGCGCCAGGCTGGCCAGGGCTGGCTTGGACAGTGGCAGGATCACCCGCGCCCAGATGCCATACTCGCTCAGGCCATCGATCCGGGCAGCCTCGCAGAGCTCATCCGGGATGGTCATGTAGTACTGGCGCATCAGGAATACGCCGAACGCACCGAACGCCTGCAGCAGGATCAAGGCGTTGAAGCTGTTGGTGAGGCCCAGGTTCTGCATCATGATGTACTGCGGCACCATGTAGGCCTGCCACGGAACGGCGATGGTGCCGATGTAGGCAAGGAACAACACGTCGCGGCCCGGGAAACGGACCTTGGAGAAACCGTAGGCAGCCAGGGAACCCGTCAGGACCTGGAGGCACGTGATGATCACTGCAAGGTAGAGCGAGTTCTGCAGGTATCCCATCATGGGAATGCGGGTCCAGATGTCCGTGTAGTTGCTCCACACGAACTCCTGCGGGATCCACTGGATGGGGACTGTGAGGACCTGGTTGTTCTCCTTTAGCGAGGAGGAGAGCATCCAGATGAATGGCACCATGAGTGCCACCACCAGGACCAGCAGCACGCCGTAAATAATGACGTTCGCGGTCCGCTTCTTTTGCTCCCGCGGGGACCGCTTGCGGTCAGTACGACGGCGGTCTTCCGCAGTGGGTGCGCCGTTCGGCAGCGGCGATGCGTCTGTCACATGAGTGGCTTTGAGGTCTTCGGCCATGTTGGTCATCAGCGTTCCCTCCGCTGTTGGATCTTGAACTGCAGGACGGTAACCGTCAGCACGATGATGAACAGGACCAGCGAGATGGCCGAAGAGTAGCCGAACTTACCCTCGCCAATGCCTTCCTGGTAGATCAGCTGGGACAGCACCGTGGTGGAGCGGCCCGGGCCACCGTTGGTCATGACCACAATGAGGTCGAACACCTTGAAGCTGGAGACCGTCAGCATGACCACCACAAAGAACGTGGTGGGACGCAGGGACGGGATGGTGACGTTCCAGAAACGCTGCCAGGCGCTGGCACCGTCAACTTCGGCGGCTTCGTACAGCTCGGTGGGGATCGCCTGCAGGCCGGCCAAGTACAGCACCATGTAGTAGCCCATATCGCGCCACACACTGGTGATGATCACAGCCGGCATGGCCCAGTCCGAACTGGAGGTCCAGCCCGGCGGGTTGGCGATGCCGATTGCGCCAAGGAACTGGTTGATGGGGCCGCTGTCCGGGCTGAACAGCATGTTCCACACGACGGCGACAGCAACCAAAGAGGTGATGTACGGGAAGAAGATGGCCACCCGGAAGAAGCCGATGCCCTTGAGCTTACGGTTCAGCAGCATGGCCAGTAGCAGTGCCAGGGCCATGGTCAGCGGGACGTGCCCCAAGGCGTAAACAACAGTGTTTCGCAGCGCGATCCAGAAGGAGTCGGACGCGAACATGCGCTCAAAGTTGGCCAGGCCAATCCATTTTGGAGCGCTGAACGAGGTCCATTCCATGAAGGAGAGCGCGAATGCGGCCACGACTGGAATGAGGGTGAAGGCCAGGAAGCCAAGGAAGTTCGGAAGGATGAACGTCCAGCCGATCAGCGTGTTGCGCCTGGCTTGCTTCCTGTTGCCGCGGCTCTGCACGGGGGCAGGTGCCTGGGTGATTGTTTCTGTAGTCATGATGACCGCTCCCGGGGCGGGGGCGTTCCTCCATTTCAGGATCCGGAGAGTTCAGATCCGGTGCTGGTGCTGCGCCTGACGGACGCAGCACCAGGACCGGGGGAGTGTTACTGGGAGCTACTTGCCCAGAACTTCGCTCGTGACGCGCTTGCCCATCTCGGCGATGCCATCAGTGACGGAGCGCTCGCCCACCATGATCAGATCATGTTCCTGGTTGAGGATCTTGTCCGTGGCGGCCGACTTGTCGCTGACAGGCATTTCCAGCTCGGTGGTGTCCGGCGTGAAGGCCTTCTTGGACAGCTCATCCGTGGGCATGCCATCGAGCTTGAAGTACTCAGCGGTGATGGAGTCGTTCTGCAGCGCCGGAACTACGCCGATCTTTGAGATCGCCTTGGCGCCTTCTTCGCCTGCTGCCCACTCGATGAACTTCTTGGCTTCATCGGAGTGCGTGGCGTTCTTGTTCACGGCGAAGGCCGTGGGCGAACCGAACGTGGTGACCTTGCCGTCGTCGTTCTTCTGCGGCATGGGAGCCAAGCCCCAGTTGACGTTGGTCTTGCCGTCCTTCTTGGCCTGCAGGATGCCGGCGATGTACCAGGTACCCATGGGCATCATGGCTGCCTGGCCTGACTCGAACATGGTGCGGTAGCTGGTCTTCTGGCTCTTGGCGGTGCCGAAGTCCAAGGTGGCGCCGGACTTCTGCAGGTCCAGAGCGGTGTTGTACTGGTCCTGCATGAAGCCGTAGTCGCCGCTGTTCTGGTCAGCGCCGTTCTGTGCTGCCGCGATGGCCTGGACCACCGAACGCCAGATGTGGTGGTAGGTGCCGTAGGTCTTCTTGCCGCCAGCCTCGGTGGAGAGCTTCTTGGCGATCTCCGTGTACTTCTCCCATGTCAGATCCTTGGGATCTTCAATTCCGGCAGCCTTGAACAGATCCTTGTTGTAGTACAGGAGCCAGAAGTCCTGGCGGTAGGGAGCTGCGTAGTACTTTCCGTCAATGTTGAAGGCATCCGTGCCGGCCAGGTTGTCCTTGCCCAGCTTGTCCACCACGCTGTTGATCTCCTGAAGCTGGCCGTTGTTGGCGTAGCGGGAGTAGTCAATGACGTTCTTCATGGTGAGGACGTCAGTGGTGTCGCCGCCGGCAAGCATGGTGGTGACTTTCTGGGGGTAGTCATCGGCCAGGATGTCCACGGGTTCAATGTCAACGTTGGGGTTGGCGGCCTCGTAGCTGTCAAAGAGGGCCTTGAACTCCGGGGTGCCCTCGTAGTTCCACACCGAGACGGTCAGCCGGGTCTTGCCTTCGGCCGCCTGCGGTTCGGCGGGACCGGCAGCGCCGGCACAGCCGGTGAGTCCGAGCCCTGCAGTCACCGCAAGGGCGATTGCGGCGAGGGTTGTGCGCTTCATTGCGTTCTCCTTTAGTACTGGTTCTTAAGTTTGCCGTAGGTGCGGCTTTGTTTTAGTGCCGAGGTGTTCTTGAGGAAGCTAGGCGCTGAGGCCGAGGTCCGCGTGGACCACTTGGGCCAGGAGGTCCTTGCCGGCGAGGTACCGTTCAAGGTCATCCAGTGCGGCATCGGACATCCGCCTGGTTTCGGTCCCAAGCGAACCTGCGATGTGCGGGGTGAGGATCACGTTGGGGAGACTGTACAGGGTGGAATTTGCGGGCAGTGGCTCGGGTTCCGTGACATCCAACAGGGCGGTGATACGTCCGGTGGCGCATTCTTTCTCGAGGGCTTCAGTGTCAACGAGCGAACCGCGGGCGGTGTTGATAAGCGTCGCATGGTCCTTCATGGACTGCAGCTCCGCGGTGCTGATCATGTTGCGGGTTTCCGGAAGTGCGGGCGCATGAATGGTGACGACATCGGACACTGGCAGGAGTTCCTGAAGGCTGACCAGCGTGCCGCCTGCTGCCGCAACTTCAAGCGGATCTGCATAAGGATCGCTCACCAGGCAGGTGACGTCCTGGAGCTGCTGAACCAGCTGGACTACCCGGCGGCCAATACGGGAGAACCCGATGACGCCGATGACCCGGCCGATGTTCCCCAGCTCCCCGCGGTCGCCGATGTAGCTCCAGTCGTCCCGGTACATGCGGGCGTCGTTGGCCAGGACGTGTGCTTTCTTGCCTGCCAGGACAATGGAAGCGAACGTGAACTCGGCTACGGGGATCGCATTGGCGTCGGCGCCGTTGGTGACGGTAATGCCGCGATCCCAGAGTTCCTCGCTGACGAAGCTGCGCACCGTTCCTGCACAGTGGAAAACTGCCCGGAGCTTGGGCATGCGCTCCAGACGCTCTGCGTTGAGCTGCGGAACTCCCCAACTGGTGAGGAGAATTTCCACTTCTTCCAGGCGGCCCGTCAGCTCCGGTGCGTCCAACGTATCCGTCCACGGCTGGCCGCCGAGATCCACCATTTTTGCCAGCCGCTCCAGTCGTGTGGAGTCGAACTGGTCAGCAAAGGTTCCGCTATTCATGACCAGCAGTGCCTGGGGCTTGAGCGACATTGAGGGGATCCTCCTTTCGAAACTAACAGCGGTCTGTTCGACCGTGATTTACGTGTTGCATCACATCTAATAATCAGTACATACTCATAAACAAGACAGTTCATTCAACTCAATCGAGCTTGGTCTAAAACATTCAAACTCGAACAAGTGAGAGAGAATTCCTATGGCAACCGGCACGGCCGCCGTTCAAGCGCCTCCCCTCCTGAGTGCATGGGGTTCCAGCGCCAATGCCTCCGCCTTGATGGAGTCACTCCGCGGCTCCCGTGATCGCCTCACCGTGCGTCCGGCGTCCGACGCCGGATGGCAGCTCGCTGCTGACAACTCCCTTTCCGAGCTCCGCACCCAAGCGGATGCCGAGAAGGGGAGGCCCTGGCCGCAGCCGCTCGTTTCGCACTACGCGCGCTACTTCCGCGACGGGAACCGCACGGCGTACGAGGGACTCGTGGCGAGCCGACAGCAGCGCCTGACCCGCGCCGTCGTGATGGCCTTGGTCGATGACGGACCCGGCAGCGACTGGCTCGATGAGGTGATCGACGGCGCCTACCTCCTCTGCGAACAGAGCTCATGGAGCTGGGCTGCCCACGATGACGTGTTCACGCGCAGCGGCGACGTTGTTCCGGACCGTTCCCGCCCGTACCTGGACCTGGGTGCAGGGGAAGTGGTGGCGCAACTTGCGTGGCTGGACCACGTCCTGGGCGCTCAGCTTGATGAACGGGCACCCGGGTTGCGGAAACGTCTTCGCGAGGAGGCTAACGAGCGAGTCATACGCCCGTTTCTGGACCGGCTCGACTGGCACTGGCTTGGGTTGGACGGCGATGTCCACAACTGGAACCCGTGGATCCACTCGAACATCCTTGTGGCAGCGGTGGTGCTGGTGGACGATCCGCAGTTGCAGGCGAGGGTCGTTGCCCGCTGCATCGAGGGGTTGGATCGCTTCCTCGCCTCCATCCCGGCAGACGGCGCCATAGACGAAGGGTTCGCCTACTGGTGGAACGGTGCAGGCCGTGCACTTGAGGGCCTTGCAGTGTTGGAGGAGGCCAGCAACGGTGTCCTGAACCCGGACCTGCCCGTGATCCGTGCACTGGTTGCTTTCCCGCACCGGATGCACTTGGGACACCGCTGGTTCCTTAACGTCGCCGACGGACCTGCCCGGGCACACGATGGGCTCCCGTGGGGGATGCTGCACCGTTGGGCTGTGAGGCTTGGGGATTCCGAGGCCGCCGCGCATGCCGCAACCTTTGCCGCCGTCGAGCCTGAACCTCAAGCAGCCGCCGGCCTGGGCCGCGTCCTCACCCAACTAAGTAGCAGCACAGCGCGTTTTGAGCCCCCAAAACGCGCTCAGCTGCGACCTGGCTGGGGGACGTACCTGCCGTCAGTCCAGATCATGGTGGCGCGGCAAACCCCGGGCTCCTCCGCCGGGCTGACCCTAGCGGCCAAGGGCGGGCACAACGGTGAACACCACAACCACCGGGATGTTGGCTCCGTGGTGGTCGCCGTGGACGGCGTGCCCTTGTTGGTGGACGCCGGCCAGCCCACGTACACCGCCCAAACGTTCGGACCTGATCGGTATCAGATTCGGGCCATGCAGAGCGCCTGGCATAGCGTGCCCGCGCCGTTCGGGCTGGAGCAGGGGACAGGGCCCTCGTTTGCGGCAACCGTCGTGCAGGAGCCCACCCCGGAGGAACCGACCCTCGCCCTTGGTCTCGGAGCTGCTTACGGCCTGGACCACGCCGAACAGTGGATTCGCACCTCGCTGATGAACCGCGAGTTGGGCAACGTGGTCATTGATGACCGCTGGAACCTCGCAGCGACTCCGCCCGAAGGAACGCCCGACGTCGACATCACCTATCTGGTTGCCGGCGCCGTCCGCGTCGGTACAGACGCGACCGCGACCATCACCTCTGTCGGAATTCCGACAGTCAGTAGCCCCGTGGGATTGCGCTTGCGATGGAAGCCGGCCACCGCCGTCGTGCTTGTTGACGAATGGCTCCTGGACGATCCGCTCCTCAGCGATATCTGGGGCGCAAAACTGACCCGGCTCCGTTTCCGCATGCCGGCCGAAAACCGCGCTTCCGGCGCATTCACCCTCACCGTGGAGGCAACATCTTGAGTTCCGAACAGACCCCCGAAGTGGGCGGAAAGTCGCTGTTTTCGCTGCAACGTCGTGAGCGGCTCATGGAGGAGCTGCGTGCCCACGGGGCCATCACAGTGCGCGACATCGCCGCGAAGCTGGGCGTTAGCGAACTGACCATCCGGCGCGACGTGAATACGCTCGCTGACGAAGGGCTGGTGTCACGTGTTCACGGCGGTGCCACGTTGCCCAGCCCGTTGGATCGATCGGCGGCGGTGGGGAGGCCGTCGGCGCACAGTTACTCCATTGGCATGGTGGTCCCGTCATTGGACTACTACTGGCCGCAGGTGATTTCGGGGGCACGCGGGGAGGCCGAGGTGCAAAATCTCCGTATCCTGGTGCGCGGCTCGGCTTACGATGCCGCAGATAACCGCCGCCAGGTCCAGGCGCTCCTTGATACGCAGAACATTGACGGCTTGATCGTGGCCCCGGATATGGGTGGTGAACATGGCAAGGAGCTGCTCCGCTGGCTGAACGCCCTGCCCATCCCGGTGATCATGGCTGAGCGTCGGGCGCCATCGGAGATTCCCTCACACCGCCTCGAGTGGGTCGCGACGGATCACTCCTTCGGTGCGGGCATGGCCGTGCGGCACTTGTGGCAGGAGGGCCACCGGATGATCGGCTGCCTCACTGATTCCACGAGCCCCACCAGTCCCCACGTGGTCCGCGGGTGGAAGCAGGCCTTGGCTGCCCTAAAGATTCCGCTGGAAAAGTCCATCCATGAGGACTCGGCCAAGCTGGACAACGGTGACCGGGCCAAGCACTTTGATCGGGTCTTGGAGCTCTGCCGATCCACGGGAACAACGGCCATGCTGGTGCACTCGGATACCCAGGCCGTGGCGTTCGTGCAGCACTGCGTGGACCGCGGCGTGGATGTGCCCGGCAGCATGGCGATCGTGGGATACGACGACGAAGTTGCCTACCTTGCCGAGCCCGCGATCTCCGCGGTTCGGCCACCCAAGAGCTACGTGGGCAAGGTGGCGGTGCAGTTGATGGCCGCACGCCTGGCCGAAGGAAGGATGCGCCCTGTGCACCGGATCGACCTGAACCCTGAGTTGATAGTCCGCGATTCGTCATTGGGGGCGCCGCGGGGGCTCGCCGGAGTTGTGCAGGAGGATTCGCTCTGATGCTTTTGCCCCCTCTTGACCACAAGCTTTCCCCTCTCACCGGCCTGACCCGCGAGCACTGGTGCGCGTATGCGGATCACCTCCTCCGTTCCGCCCACCGTTTTGGGACCGAGGACCACGCCAATATCCACCTCCCCGGGGCCAACAGCCGGTACGGCCCACGGAGTGATTCGTTGGAAGCCTTCGCCCGGACGTTCCTGCTGGCCTCGTTCCGGATTGCCGGCGATCCCGCCAACACGGGCTGGATCGCCGAGTGGTATGCCTCCGGCCTCGACGCCGGGACCAACCCAGCGAACCCTGACCGCTGGCCGACGCCAGGTGAGCTGGGGCAGGCGAAGGTTGAGGCGGCGTCGTTGGCTGTTGGCCTGGCGTTGACCCGCGATGTGCTGTGGGACAAGCTGCCGGAGCGCGTCCAGGAGCAGCTCATTGCCTGGTTCGAGACGGTGATCGGCGAGGAGTACCCGCCCATCAACTGGGTGTGGTTCCAAATTGTGGTGGAGACGTTCCTGGCTTCGGTTGGTGGCCGGTATTCCGACGAGGACATCGATGCCGGGCTCGCCATCCACGACTCCCTGTACCGGGGCGGTGGCTGGTTCGCGGACGGGCCAGAGCGCGCCTACGACCATTACGTCGGCTGGGCCTTTCAGGTGTATCCGCAGCTCTGGGCGTTGATGGCGCCTTCTGATCCCCGGGTTACCGCGCGGAAAACGCTCGACGGCGACCGGCTGGCTGACTTCCTGGACGACGCCGCCTACCTTGTTGGCGCCAACGGAGCACCGCTCATCCAGGGCCGGAGCTTGATCTACCGGTTCGCTGCCGCGGCGCCATTCTGGGTAGGGGAGTTGTCCGGACACACGCGTTTGGCTCCGGGTGTTTCCCGGCGAGCTGCTTCAGGAATGCTCGACTACTTTGCCCGGCATGGATCGATCACCGAGGACGGGCTCCTGTCCATTGGTTGGCACGGAGAATTTGCAGGCATGAAGCAGGCCTACTCCGGATTTGGCTCGCCGTATTGGGCCGCGAAGGGCATGCTCGGGTTGGCCATGCCCGCCGACCACCGGGTGTGGACTTCCGTTGAAGAGCCCTTGCCCGTTGAAGTTGCTGACACTCAGCGGCTGATCGCGGCACCGGGCTGGCAGGTTGATGGAACTCGTGCCGACGGTGTGGTCCGGATCCGGAACCACGCCACGGATCACGCTGTTGTTGGAGCCGTGGTGGCTGATTCGCCCCTCTACGCACGGCTTGGCTATTCGACGCACACGTTCCCTGACTTGGTACCGGAGTCCGTGGACAACGCAGTGACGTTTGTTGATTCCTCAGGCCGACTGACGCATCGGACGGGTTTCGAGCACCTCGGCTCGTTCTCCGAAGGCGGTTTCCAGATGGGGGCGTCCCGGTTCACGGCTCGTTGGATTGAACCCGATCCCGACGCCGGTCCGGATCACGGCAGCGGCGTCGCCGGCACTGCGACTCCTGGGCCGTCGGTGACGGTGGTTTCGGTGACGCGCGGGGCCGTGGAGCTTCGACTGGTACGTGTTTCCGGTGCTGGGGATTCGGGTGGCTCCCTCCGGATAGGCGGCTGGCCGGTGGATGCTGCTTCGTCCGTGGTCAGCGTGGTGCGTGCGGTCCCAGGTTTCGGGGTGGGCCTGGACTCGTCAGGCACGTTCGTCCGCCCCGGCACCCACCCGATGGGTTCGGAACTCACCATTCCATGGTTGGGAACCTCGGGCACCGCGCACGACGGCGACTACGCCGCCGTCGTGATCCTCGCCGGCGAAGGAGGTGCTTCGCCGGATGCAGGTGTCACGTATGCCGATGGCCACTTCGAATTCCCGGACGGCAAGCGCCTCACTGGTGATCTGCTTGCCCGATTCGATGCCTAGCTGCCGAACGTGCCGTGCGCACGGCACAGTGCGCAGCAAGCCATCGAATTGGGTTCCTCCCGGGCTGCAGTAGGCTCGCGGGATGACGGATTCCGACACCAAAGCACGGCTTCTCGCTGCCTACGATCAGCAACTGCGCACCGACGCCGAGACTCCAAGCGCTGTGGCGGTCAAAGAACTTGGCCCGCTCCGCTTGGTGAAGTTCTTGGGCGGCCGTGGTTTCATCACCTACCAGGACCTGGCCGGCGCGGATGAGCAGGGTATCCGCGGCCTTGTGGAAGCGGCGGTTTCCCACTTCGAGGGCCAGCCGGACATCACCAAGGTCGAGTGGAAGACCCGCGGGCATGACCACGCACCCGGCCTCCACGAAGCCCTCATCGCCAACGGCTTCACGGAGGATGAGCCGGAATCGATCATGATCGGCGAGGCCCAGGCTTTGAGCGCAGCTGTGCCACTTCCTGACGGCGTGACCCTCCGGCAGGTGACGGAGGAAGCCGACGTGCGGGCCATGAGCGCCATGCAGGACGAGGTCTTCGGCGAGCCGGTCTCAGATGAGATGGCTGATGCCTTGTTGCATCGGCTCTCGCTAGGTGACGGAATGCAGCTGTGGGTGGCCGAGGCTGACGGGCAAATTGTCAGCGCCGGACGTTTGGAGCCAGTTCCCGGCACGGACTTCGCAGGTATCTGGGGTGGTGCCACGAGGGAAGAGTGGCGCGGCAAGGGGATCTACCGGGCATTGACGGCCCGCCGCGCTCAGGCCGCCCTCGACATGGGAAAGACCCTCATCCACAGCGACTCCACGGAATTCTCTCGACCAATCCTCGAGCGTTCGGGACTGCTCAAGGTCTCGACGACGACGCCGTACCGCTGGGCGCGGAGCTGAAAGCTTAGACGGCTTTGGCGGCCAACCGCCTGTTCAGTCGATCTACCTCATCCAAGACTTCCATCGCTGCCCAAGCGCGATTCCGCTGCGATTGCGAGACGAGGGACAGTACACCGGCTTCGGTCATTCGGTTCAGGGTTTTGTATATGGACGTTTCCTCAACACCAGCGATGTATGCTGCCCGGTGCGCTTCGAAAACGGGCTGTTCCAGCAGCCAAGGGATGAGCTTTGCTTCCGCAGAGTTTTTCCTGGGGCGGAGCAAGTCGGTCCACAATGCCGGGAGCTCATCGAGAGCCGCGACCGATTCACTGGCGGCTTGGGAAGCACGCATCGCTGACTTTGCCAGATAGAGGACGAATGGATCCACGTCACCGTTGCGGTAATTGTTGAGTAAGGAAAAGTAGGTCCCCACGTCCGCTACCATCGCAGAGGCTATGGGAGTGACCGTGTTCTTGGTCAGTCTTCTACGACGTGAAATTGAACCGATCAGAGCACGTCCTATGCGGCCATTACCGTCGGTAAAAGGGTGGATGGACTCGAAGTGGGCATGGGCAATGGCCGCCTGCGCCACGATGGGGATGTCCTTCCGGGCACAGAATGCCATGAGGTCGTCCATGAGTTCGGGTACCAGCGCCGGGGGAGGGGGAACGTGGATGGCTCCTCGAGGTGAATAGTCACTTCCGCCGATCCAATTTTGCACATCCCGGAATGAACCAGCGTTGTGCCCGTCCATTGCGTCATCTTTCATCAGGGCCTTGTGGGCCTTAAGCAGAGCCTCCACACGGACCTCGCCAGTGTCCCCCGCATCGCTGATCATGCTCTGCACGGCCTCCGCTGCTGCGACCATGGATCTCGCTTGATCGGTGGCCTTCAACCCGATCATGGCACGGGCGTAGTCGTTTCGATTGGCGTCGACGTGTTCGATCTTTGAAGAGGAGACCGCTTCGCTTCGCAGCAGAAAGCCGCTGATGGCAGCCATGCGAGAACCCGCCGACACGTCCAACGATGCGACGGCAACAGCGGCCTCTTCGAGTGCCACGATCGTTTCCCGGCTGGGTTCGAACCAAAGCCCCGCAATTTTGGGGGGAAGTGAAACTTCGACTTCGGTGAACAAGCGGTCCTCCCGTGGGGGACGACCTGACGATTTCCAGGGCATGACCTTGTTTCCATGCGCCGGCCAAGCTGCCAAGAGGTGCTCCAAAGCCTAGTAGGGTGTCCTTTACTGTTATTTTAGCCTTTAAATAACAGTAAAGGACACGTAGCTGTTCATTTGCCCGTCTGCATCCCACTTGTGTGAAGGCACAGTGAGGCCCCTCAGGATCAGAATCCCAAGGGGCCTCACTAGCTCAGAATTTTCTTATTTCCCAGCCGCGAAGCTGCTCACGCACTGCCCCTGGTTCGTGAACACGGGCTGCGGGCTCGTCTTCCAGCCATCGTTCTTGCACGCGTCCTTGCCCGTGGACACCGTCACTCGGTACTCCTTCGTGGAGCCGTCCGGCGCTGTCACGGTGACTACCGCCGTCGGATTCTCCGCGGTGGGCTGCTGAACTGTCACCTTGGCGTTCGTGTCCAGCGGGTAGCCGACGACGGCGGGAGTCGCCGACGTCGTCAGCGCCCGGTAGTCGGTGGTCGCCGGGGCGAACCCCACAACTGAGGACTGGTTCACGAGGAGTCGGCCAAGATCGGCAAGCCCGGCGTGGGCCAAGCGGGAACCGGCGATAGCTACTTCAGCGATCTTCGTATAAGACGCCGTGGTCACGAACGAAACCCTGATCCCGCGTGTGGTGACGGGATCGAAACGGACGGTAGTCGGTGAAGAGATGGAGAGTCCTGTGATGGTTCCCGCGGAGGTGTCCTTCCAAGCTCCAGAGGCGTCCTGGTACTGGACCTTGAGGCTCTGTGCTGCCTTTTCCGCGGACGTCACGGTCACTGAGGAAACGGTGTAGTCGCGGCTGAAGGAGTAGCTCAGGCTGTCACCGGCACGGCCACCGCTCACCCAGTTGGACCACCGCGTGGAGCCGTTGGCATCGCAGGTGTTCTTGGCGATGTAGGAGCCTTCGGTGTAGCTTGCGGTGGCCGTGGTGGTGGGGTCGTCCTTGCAGATGTTGGCTACTGGAACACGGTCCACCACAATGATGGTCAGCATGGCCGGGAGGCCGTTGGCGGTTCCGGGTACCGTAACGGTTCCCGGATTTTGCAATGAGGAATCGGAGACTGAGGACCAGTCCCAGGTCACCGCGAGCGGGTTCCGGGCGGGACCATCGGCGATCTGTCCGGGAACGCTGGCCGGAGCCAAGGCCTGTATGGAAGCCACCGATGATCCGGTTCCCACGGTCACGGAAACAGGGTCCGTGGCGATGTAGGAGCCCACCGTGACCGTGAGAACGGCTTCGAAGGTTTGACCGTACGGGTCAACCCCTGAACCGTAGACCGTTACTTTGCCGGCTTTCTGCCATGAGGAAGGATCCACCGGTGCCCAGGTGACGGCCAACTGCTTGCCGGGGCCTGCCTCGTAAACGGGCGTGACCGTGGCTGGCAGGACCGGCGCAATCCCTACAGGTGTGCTCAGCTCAACAGGGGAGACACCCAGGAGCTTGAGATCTGCGATGTCCGTGAAAGCCCACGACTGATGAGGGCTGGCCAGGGCTGTTGCAGTGCTGCCGGTGGAGGATGCCAAGGCCACGGACGTACCCGCCGCTGTCTGGTTGCCCGAAACCTGCAGGGAAATCGCGGCACCAGCGTTGACCAGGGACCACTGCTTGCCGTTCTCTGTGGTCACTATCCACTGTGCGGAAGGAGTGGCCTTGGCCTGGTCCACCGTCAGTGAAGCCAGCGAAGCCGTTCCGCTTTGGCTGCCATTCAGCACTCCACCGTTGCCTGTAAGGACCAGTCCGTCTGCGCTGGAAACAACCCAGCGGCGATCGTTGGCGAAGTCATTCCCGCCAACGGCGTGGAACGTCCACATCTGCGGTGCCACGCCGGCAGCGTCCGTACCCAGCTCCTCGATCGACGCTGTTCCGTTAGCACGCCCGGTCAGGTACTTGCCGCTCGCCTCACCGCTGAGGTGGTAGCTGTGGCCGTCCTGCACAGGCGTGGCATCCTCTGAAACTCCACTGACGCCGTCGACGACGAACGTCACCACTGATGCGGCAGGAACCTCGAGCGTGGCGGACTTAGCCGCGGTGTCCACGGCCACCGGCGTACCCTTCACCAGGGCGTTCTTCTCAATGTCATCCAGCGGCGACTTGGTGGTGACCACGGGAGTGACCTTTGCACCGGGTGCGATTGCACCGAAGCGGCTGAGGTCTATGGTGACCTTTTCCGGCGTCGGGGTGTCATTGAAGTGGACCAGTGTGGCGCCGTTGCCGTCGGCGCGGAGGGCGCTGGCGGTCTTGGCGTTGTCATTTTGGATGAGGAAGTCGCCGGGCCGGATGTAGTGCGTGAAGTTCCGGGTGGTGTTGTACTTCTGGTTGGTCAATACCTTGCACTTGGCGTTGTCCAGGGTGGCGCCATCGTTGATGCGGCGGTTGGAGAATCCTTCGCGGCCCTCGTAGTTGCAGTCGAAGTCCACGTAGATAGAGCCCCAGCCTTTGTCGGCCTTCTCTTGCTTGTACGTGTCCTCCACGGGCTGCCAGAACACCCAGGCGTCGGGCTCGAGTTCGCGGAGGTCGTTGACCATGCGGCCTGCGATGCCCAATCCGTTGGTGATGTTGGAGCGGTCCCAGCCGCTGGTGGAATCGCCCAGCGCCGGGTTTCCCGTCCAGAAGCCACCCACCTCACTCATCCACAGTGGCTTGTCCGTGGAGCTGGCGAGGTCCCGGACCCGGCGGCGATCATTGGTGCCGTAGGTGTGGACGTTGAGCTGCGCAACGGCGTCCTTGGCCTCCTGGCTGTAGCCGTTCCAGTTGGTCATGAATTTGCTGGGATCCGTCTCGTCCATCGCAGAGATGACGGCGTCCGTGCTGCCCTTTTCCAGTTCTGCGGCCAGCAGCTTGGTCACGCGGTCCTGGGCAGCCGGGTAAATCAGGGCGCCCTCCTGCTTCTGCGTGTACGAGGTGGGTGGTTTGCCGGTAGCGGCGTCAATGTCCGTACCCCAGTAGCCGGAGTTTGGCTCATTGAATGGATCGATGGTGTCCACGGTGATGCCGCTGCCTTTTTCGAGGAGCTCGACGGCGTTCCTCATGTAGGCGGCGAACTTGGCCTCCGCTTCGGGCAGCAGATTCTCGCCCTTGGCGGTGTTCACCTGGCCGGACACGTAGCCGCTCTTGGTCATGAACCACGGCGGCGAGTTGCTGAAGGCTTCCCAGTGCGTGATCTGCTGGTCCTCGGCCAGCCGTTCCACCCACCAGCGCTGGTTCTTGTCCGCATTCGGGTTGTAGGAAGCGGGATCGTCCGGGTTCCAGGCATTGAGGAAGGCGAGCTTGTTGGCTTGGGTCTTATCGACGGAGCCGTCCGGGTTGTAAAGGTTCGACGCCGGTTGGCCGGGTGTCGCTTCCGTGACCGGTTTCCACCAGCCCTCCACAGCGCTGCCGTCGTTGAGGTAATCCTTGACGTCCGATGCGTTGCCGCCGCCCACGTTATAGCGGGCAATGTTGAGGTTCAGGCCGTCCTCGCCGAAGACCTTCTGGTACAGCTCCTCGCGCAGCTCGGGGGAGTAGCCCGCCGTCGCATTCGCGAACCAGACCAAGCTTGTGCCCCAACCTTCGAATGCCTCGCTACGGCTTGCCGGGTTGGGAGTGATGGTGACGGCGGTTGCGTCGGCTGCGTGTGCTTGCGGTGCAGTTGCCGGGCTGAGCGCAAGGCCGGCCGCTGCAGTAACGGCTGCCGCCAGCACTGCCACAGGCCTTCGGATTCTTCGAGCGGTAAACGCCATGGGTGGACCTCATCTTTGGGGTTTCAACGGGTGCTGCCCGGTTTGCGGGAAGCCCGGGCAAGCCGAGACTATGAGGCTCTTGGGGCCACAACAAGGCATTCGAACAGGCTCGTTCGTGGTCAGTCAGAAGTGGTCGCAGGTGTAACCCTTTGCGTGGTCCTCCAAGCTGGGTGTATAGATGTATACAAGTACACTTCCGAGCCGAGGCGGCGCTTTATGGCGGATCCACAACCACGAAACACAGGGGCACACGTCGTCTACGGCGAGCTGAAACGCCAGATCCTCAGTTTGGAACTCAAACCTGGTGCGCGAATCTACGAGCCCGCCATGGCCGCGGCCCTCCAAGTCAGCCGAACGCCACTGCGGGAAGCCATCCGGCGGCTTATTTCTGAGAGCCTGCTCGAGCAGCAGGCCACCGGGGGAGTTGTTGTTCCGACGCTGGACGAGAAGGCGATTTCCGAGCTGTACGACGTCCGGGCCGCCTTGGAGTCGCTGATGGCCCGGGAAGCGTGCGCCAACGCCAGTGCCGCGGACCTTGAAGAGCTTCGGGGAATCGTGGCCCGCAATGCCGCGATGGTGGAGTTCGCCGATGAAGCCATGAAGTACGGGGTGGCCCTCCACGCAGCCATCGCCAGGATCGCCGGAAGCTCCTGGGCCCAGCGCTTCCATGGGCAGATCAGCAGTCAGGTTGAACGCTACAGATACTTCACCAACAACGCTCCCGAACGCCGCGATGAAGCTCTCGCCAATCACCGGCTCCTGGTCGAGGCCATTGCATCCAAGGATCCGGAAAAGGCCGCAAAGATTGCCTTCGATCACGTGATCGGCGCACGTGATGAGACTTTGCGCGTCATCTCAAGCACCGGCCTGGTGGTCGAATGATCGGCGTCGAATGATCGGCGAACTTGGACGGCGTTCCTCCACGGCACTCCTCTTCCACTCCGCGCTCATCCAGGCCGTGACGTTCCTGGTCCGGCCCGCCACCACGTACCGCGCGCTTGAGTTGGACGTTCCAGGGTTCGCTTTGGGTCTTCTTGCTGCGAGCTACGCGGTGTTTCCCCTGCTGCTTGCCTTGCCCATCGGCGGACTGGTGGACCGCCTCGGTGAGCGCAGGCTCATGGCCATCGGGGCCGCCGTCGTGCTGGGCTGTTCTGCGTTTCTGTTGTTCTGGGGGTCCTCGGTTCCGGCGCTCGTGGCCGGGACAGCGCTTCTGGGTGCGGGGCAACTGGCCTGCGTGGTGGGGCAGCAAGCGGTGGTGGCGAACAACGCTGCGTCCTCGCGCCTGGACTCTGCCTTCGGATATCTGACCTTCGCCGCATCGCTGGGCCAGGCATTGGGGCCGTTGGCCATTTCCGTGGTGGGCGGCGCGTCCGTTCGGCCGAATACGCAGGCCATCTTCGTGCTCGCCACGGCCATGAGCTTGGTGCTGTTCCTGACTACGTTCGTGATTTCGTCAAACGTCAGCAAAGGGAGGCGCACCGCCAAGGGCGGACCAAAGGGCAGTGCGGTCGCACTTCTCAGGACTCCCGGCGTCGTCCGTGCTCTGGCAACCAGCGCCACTGTCCTGGCAGTAGTGGATCTGACCGTTGTCTATCTGCCGGCACTCGGTGCTGAACGGGGCCTGACCGCAGCAACCGTGGGCCTCATGCTGACTGTTCGCGCCCTGTTTTCCATGGTTTCCCGGCTGGGTCTGGGCAGCATGTCCCGCAAACTGGGCCGGATGAAGCTGCTGGTCCTGAGCCTGGCCATCTCCACCGTTGCCCTGGGTGTCGCAGCCATTCCGATGCCGGAGTGGTTGCTGTTCATCGTCATGGCATTCCTCGGCTTAGGGCTCGGAATCGGTCAGCCACTGACCATGTCCTGGCTCTCGGCCCAAGCGCCCGAAGGCCAACGCGGGCGGGCGCTAGCCCTGCGGTTGGCTGGAAACAGGATTGGACAAGTGGTGCTGCCCAGCGCAATCGGCGTGGTGGCGGTAGGCCTCGGTGCGGCGGGCGTGTTCCTGGCATCCGCCGTTGCCGTGGGCGGAACCATGCTCCTGCTGCGGGGTGTGAGGCTGGACGACTGAACCCCTGCTGAGTTTTTGTACAGATAACGCGCTTATGGGGTGGCCTTAGGGGCATCAACTGTACAAAAACCAACTACTCCGCGAACAGCGCCGCGAGGTCGTCCGCCGTCAACGAGCCACCGGCCAAGGCATCGCCTTCCATCACGTCCGCGAACAGTTGTGATTTCTTGGCCTTCAGCGCCATGACCTTCTCCTCGATGGTGTCCTTCGCCACCAGCCGGTAGACCATTACGTTCCTGGCCTGCCCAATGCGGTGGGTGCGGTCCACGGCTTGGGCTTCGGACGCCGGGTTCCACCAGGGGTCCAGCAGGAACACGTAGTCTGCCTCGGTCAGGTTGAGCCCGAATCCACCGGCCTTCAGCGATATCAGGAACACCGGAGCGGCACCGTTCTTGAACTCGCTGACAACATCACCACGGTTGCGGGTGGAGCCGTCGAGGTAGCAGTACTCCACGCCTTCGGCATCCAAGCGCTCCCGGACCTTGCCCAGGAACCCGGTGAACTGGCTGAAAATCAGGGCGCGGTGACCCTCGGAAATGAGGTCTTCCAGCTGCTCGAACAGCACGTCCAGCTTGGAAGAGCGCACTCCGGATAGCGAGGAATCCACCAATGAGGCATCCAAGCTCAGCTGCCGTAGCAACGTCAGCGACTGGAAGATGGTGAACCGGTTCTTGTTCACATCATCGATCAAGCCCAGGATCTTCTGCCGTTCGCGCTGCAGGTGCGTCTGGTAAACCTTTTGGTGCCGCGGGTTCAGCACCACTTCAAGGATCTGCTCCTGCTTGGGCGGCAGGTCCTTGATGACTTGCTCTTTGGTGCGGCGCATCATGAGCGGACGCACACGACGCCGGAGCTTGCCCAGCTGGGCGGAGTCGCCGTTCTTTTCCACCGGCTTTTGGTAGTTCTCCGCGAACCGTTTGGGGCTCGGGAACAGTCCCGGCGCCACAATGGAGGTCAGCGCCCAGAACTCCATGAGGTTGTTCTCCAGGGGCGTGCCCGTTATCGCCAGCTTGAACCGCGCCGGCAGCTTGCGAGCGCACTGGTAGGCCTTGGACTGATGGTTCTTCACGAACTGCGCTTCGTCCAGCATCAGCCCGGCCCACTGGAAGGACGCGTAGGCATCGTAATCAATGCGGAACAGTGCGTACGAGGTAATGACGACGTCGGCACCTGCCAACGCTTCGGCCGGCGACAACCCGCTCTTGGCGAAGGTTTCACCGACGGTCCGCACTACCAATCCCGGGGCAAAACGCTGTGCTTCAGCCGCCCAGTTGCTCACCACGCTGGTGGGCGCAACCACTAGGAAAGGAGCCCGCGGGGTTACCTCGGAAGAGTCGCCCTGAGCGGCAGCAGTAGTTTCCGCGGCCAAGTCCTTCGCCGCGCAGATCAGAGCAATGGCCTGCACGGTCTTACCCAGGCCCATGTCGTCAGCCAGCACGCCGCCCAGGCTGTGCTTGTACAGGAAGCTGAGCCAGTTGAAGCCTTCAAGCTGATACGGACGAAGATCGGCGTTAAGTCCCGCCGGGAGGGGAAGTCCGGTCACGCCGTCGTCGAGCAGCCCGCCAACGGCCTCGCGCCACGCGGCGGCCTGTTCGTCCACGATTCCCAACTGCGCCAGCTCGTCCCAGAGGCCTGCCTGGAAGCGGCTGATCTGCAGTGTGCCGTCCTTGTTGTCCGGGTTGTCCTGCAAGGACCGTGCTTCGTCAATCAGCGCCCGGAGTTGGTGCAACTCGGGAAGATCCAGTGAGAAGTAGGCACCGCTGGGCAGCAGCATGCGGCTCATTCCGGCGGCGAGCGCGGAGAAGACTGCGGCGAAAGAGACGGGTTCGCCTTCCAGCGTGATCACGATCCCGAGGTCGAACCAGTCGCCGCTTGCCGTTTCCTTCGTGGAAATGGACACCACGGGCGCTTCGGCGGCCTCACGGTAGTCGGCGATGTCGCCGGAGGTCTCCACCACGACGTCCGGCAGGTCCTTGAGCGCTGGCAGCACCTCTTCGGTGAACGCCAGTGTGTCCAGGCCACTGAGCTCAGCGGAGGCAGCTATTCGGGGCGCACCCCAGCCGCCCGTCGCCGATTCTGCGAGCGCGGGCACCACGTCCCACGGCCTCCCCAGCGACTCCAGAATCCGGGCTTCTTCAAGGTCATCGCGGTAGCCGCGATCGTCCGGGTGCCGCCACAACGGCTGGGCGGTGACGAGGGTGCCCGATTTGTAGTGCCACTCCCAGTGCAGCCGGACCTTGTGGTCCGTTCCGTAGTTGGCCAGCAGGGACAGGGTGGGCACAGCCAGCGTGGGCAGCTCCACCGATTCGTCCGCAGCCTGCACGGGCGTGGACTGCCGCAGCTTCGGGTAGAACGAGGTCAGGAACCGGCTCTCGTCCTCGGCCGGGATCTGCAGCGTTTGGCCGTCCATGACGAATTCCAGCAACTCATCGCTGATGCCACCCTCGATGGGCGCAAGGGTGATGAGGTTCTTCTGCTGGGGCACGCCGGGCAGGGTTTCCCCGGAGTGCGTGAAGAAGATTCCGTTGGCCGGTTTGCCCAGGAAACCCACGGATCCGGGATCCACGGCTTCCCCGCCCAGGGTGACTGACGGCGCAAGCTGCAGGCCGCCGTCGGGCGCTTCGTGCTGTGCGGTGTCCGAATCGGTGGCCAGGCGCGCCAAACTGAGGCCGACGACGGCGGGTTGCGTCTCGACGCGAACGGGCTCGCTACCAGCGGAATGGATGAGTGGGATGCCGGCTTTGGTTGCCTCGGCGAGGAGGGTCCAGAGGTTTTTGGCGGCGAAATCGTTCAGGCTCAGCCACATGGCGCCGGAGGGTTGCTGCCGGCCGTTGCTTGAACCGTGCGCAGCCAGGAAAGTCTGAAGCCATTCGACGTGGACCTCGTTGAATTCGCGCCGGAAGCTAACATAGCTGAGGTTGTTCCAGGAGACGTCGCCGCGGATCCATTTGCCCTTGGCACCCATCATGACCGGGCGCGCTTTGAGCTGGCGGACACTGCGCATGGGATCGCGTCGGCCCGTGTAGGAGAAGTGGGCCGCCGGCTCCTCAATCTCGAACTGAAGTGCCAACTGGATACCCGCCGCGCTGGGCGCTGTGCCGGGCTTGGTGATCAGCCTGTTGAGGGCTTGTTCCCAAGCAGGACGTGCCGACCCGCCCTGCTGGCCCGAGCCAACCCGTGAGGTTTGAATGCCGGGGGCCTGGGAGAGAAGCTGGGCGCGGATGGTGGGGTGGTCCTCCGCCGTGAAGAGCAATGCGGCCACATGCTTGCAGTCCTTACGGACCGGGCAGCTGCAAATACCCACAGTGCAGCTCCAGCCGCTGGGCTTGCGAACCAGTTTTGCCGACGTCGAATACGGCTGCGGACCGGTACCGCGAACCTTGCCCATCAGGAGGCCTGTGGCCGCGTCGAAAGAAATCCCGTTCACGCGGCTGCCCATGGCATAGGCCAGTCCGGCCGCGAGCGAGCGGTCCGTGATGGCAGGAGTCTGAATGGCCAGTTCCCAGTTTTCGTCTGTGTGGGACGGCATGCGCAGGGCTACTTTCGGCAGGAGGATATCTGTTCAATCTTAGTCAGCAGAAAACGGCTCCCAAACTTCGCCCTCCGTTAACCTCATCCTCGATTGCCGCGCCGCTCCCGCGAGTACGTTGAAAGTGTCCGGAGCACCATCAGCTTTCAGCAGTGAGGATTTCCCTTGACTACCAACGAGTACCCCGTTGTCCTGAACAAGACCAGCTTCGAAGCCGGCAACGCGGATGTGGTGGATTCCAATGTCAACGTGGTGAACCACATGTACCAAGAGCTCCTCAACAGCGACGAAATCGCCGCCGCAGCGCTCAACAGCTACTTCGTGGATTTCTACCTCACCCAAGCTTTGTCGGGCGGCTTCGCTCAGTACGTCTTCACCGCGCCGGAGCGTGAAGAAGTTGATTCTTTTGTGCGGGCAGGGCTTGTGGGAATGGGCGCCGTCCGCCACCTTGATCTGTTCAACCGCACCGCGTCGGCGTTTGACGCTTTGAGCGACGACGAAGCCGAGGCCTACCTCGACGGCGAACTGGACGAGTCCGAGACCCCGCCGGCTTCCGTGGTTGCCTTGGACGAGCTCGACGGCGAGTTTGAAGCGCTGTTGGAAGAAGAGGACATCATCGAACTCAGTGCCGCATACCTGCGCGATCAATCCGCCCTGCTGGTGCTCTCCGACGAAGAAATCGAAGAGCACATCGCCCAGCGCGTGGCCCTGATCCCGGACCTCGCAGAGCGCCAAGCCGAAGCAGACGAAGAGGCCCTCGCCAACGCCCCCGAGTTCGAGGTCATCATCCGCGAACTGTGTGACGTTGCCGGCTACGCCCTGGAAAAGATCACCATGGGCGACCCCAACTACGAGCACGACGGCGTCAAGACCCTCGCCTGGCACTTCGCCACCGACCACGGCGACTACCTCATGATCGAGGACGACGACGAGGCCTTCATGATCCACCCGGAGACCAAGGAAATCATCGCGGCCGTAGAGTTCGAAGAGTCCGAGGAATTCGCCGACGCCTAAGCCTTCTCTGCCGAGATCGCCGGAACGCTGCGGAATCGCCGTAGCGTTCCGGCGGTCTCGACGCGTTTCCGGGGAATTCGGCGCTCTAGCGTGGTCTGGCTTGGCGGAACTTGAGGAAGCCCCACACGATGGATGCCTGCCAGCAGACCAACAGGCCCACCCAGATCCAGTCCAGGCCACGCTCAGTGGCATTGATAATCATGGCCACGAGCCCCAAAGTCCACGCGAGTTCCTGCACCCCCAGGAACGTCAAGGTTGGCGCCTTTTTAGTGCTGATGTCCTGTGTCATGTTCTCTCCCCAGTGAGTAGCCTGCAGTCTAGCGGACCCGTTTGTGGGCATGGACCTCCGAGTTCGCGGGAAGCTCGCGTCTTCGTGCGGAGGCCTCCAGCGAATTCACCGCATTCCCGGAGTTTCGGCGCGGCGCTTTCCACATAGCCGGAAATGCCCGTTCCGGCCACGGTCCGCGGTGGCCAAGCTGAACCGATGAACACACCTTCAACGCGCAAAGGCGACACCCCGGCGGCCTCGGCACTACCTTCGCGGGGCCACATGTGGAGAACAGACGAGTTACTCCGTTTCGGTCTCAACAGTCGAAATATCAAGGCCTTGGTGGACTCCGGCGAACTGCTTCGCTTGAGATATGGCTGCTACATCCTGAGTGACACATGGAAAGCCTTGGGCCCCAGGCGGCAGGCTTTGGAGCGCATCCTGGCACATGCTCATGGAACGCTGACGTCGTCAACAGGTGGTTTCGTCTATAGCCATTTGTCGGCGGCACGACTCCACGGCCTGTTCGTATGGGGTGTTGATGACAAGGTTCATATCCTTCACTCCGCCAGGCCTTCCTCTGACCGTTCGGGGAAGGACGTTAGAGGACACACGCAAAGCTTTACCGAAGACCATGTTGTGGTGGTTCAGGGTTTGCGGGTGACTACGCTTGAACGCACCATCTTTGACAGTGCCAGGATGCTCAGTTATCCGAAAGCACTGGTGGTTATGGATCATGGACTGCGCGTCGGCGCCGAGAGAAGCAAGCTGACATATATGGCAGCAAATTCAGCTGGAATGCGAGGTATCCGCACGCTGCGCAAGGCCTTGGACAACGCGGATCCGCGCGCCGAGTCTGCAGGCGAGACGTTGACCCGTGAGTTGATGCAGCGGCTGCGCATCAGGCCTCCACAGCCGCAGTTTGAGGTGCAGTCCCGCCTGGGTCGACATCGCATGGATTTCGCTTGGGAAGAGGAGAAACTAGCTCTGGAGTTTGACGGGCGGACAAAGTACTTCGACTTCGCGCCCACCAACGAGGTCATCTTCCAAGAGCGGCGTCGGGAAAAGGCGCTCGTCGAGGAGGGGTGGCGGTTTATCCGGGTCGAGTGGAAGGACTTGTTTCAAGAGCGTGCTTTCAAAGATCGCATCCTTCGTGCACTCGGGTGATTGCGCCGAAAACCAGATCGCGGGAATCTTGCGTGGCCGCAGGGAACCTTCCGGTGACGTGGCAGGCTTCCCGCGACCTCGCGTCCCACGGTAGCCCTGGCCGGTTACGACGCCGGTGGGGGAAGAATGGTTCATGAAGCTGAACCTTTTCCTTGCATGCATCGTCGTATAAGCGAAGGGGCAGCGGAGAGAAGGAGGTGGCTATGCCGTTGGACGAGGATGTGGTGGCTGCGATCTACCGCGAGCACGGCACCGCCCTCAAACGCTTCGTACTGAGTTGCACCTCGGACACCCACCAGGCCGATGACGTCGTGCAGGAAACCATCCTCAAGGTGTGGCAGCATGCCCCGCAGATCACGGGGAGTTTGCGCAGCTACCTGTTCCGGACGGCGCGCAACGTGATCATCGACAACTACAGGAAGGCGCAGCGCCGGCCCTCCGAGGCAGGCGAACAAGACCTCCCGGACCATCCTGCGACGGAACGCGTTGATGAACTCCTGAACAGGGTCCTCATGGAGGAGGCGCTGATCCGGCTCAGCCACGAACACCGCCAGGTTTTGGTGGCCCTGCACTACCAGCGGTTCACCGTCACCGAGGCAGCATTGCAGCTGAACATCCCGGCTGGAACCGTGAAATCCCGGGCTTTCTACGCCGTGAAAGCTCTCCGAACAATCCTTGATGAGATGGGGGTGGAACGATGAACGGCAACTCCGTCCACCACTTGCTGGGTGCCTACCTGCTGGGTGGCCTCGAGCCACAGGAGGCGCGCTTGTTTGAAGACCACCTCGCCGCATGCGCTCAATGCCGCCAGGAGTTGGAGCAACTGGAGAGCGTGCCCGCATTGCTTGACGCCGTTCCCGCAGCCGACGCTGTGGCCCTGACTGTCGCCGGTGGCGCGAACGTACTCTCGCCATTGGATCCGAAACCCGAGGTGCTTCCAGAGAAGGTCCTGGTTGACTTGTCGGTCCGCAGACGCAAATCACGACGCCGGTGGGCGGCCTTGGTGGGCGCCGTCGCCGCTGCCTGCCTTGCGGTTGGTTTTCTCGCCGGGCCGCTGCTGAATCAGCCGCCGAAACCGGACGCCAGCTATTTGGTTCAGTCAGACGACGGGCTGCAGTTGACCGTGGGCATGGTGAAGAAGAACTGGGGCACGGAGCTCGAGGTGGAGGGACGCAGCATGCCGCTGGAGGGCACTCTCTACCTGTGGGTGAAGGGCCGGGACGGTGCCGAGGAACGTACCTGCGGATGGACGGCCACGGCCAGTGGCCGGATCAAGATCACAGGTGCCACACCGGTGCAGTTGGCTGGCATCGCCGGTGTTGAGCTTCGCGACGAAGCCCAGAAAACGGTGGCCTCGATTTCGGTGCCGTGAGGCTTACCGGTCCGTAACCTCGTTGGCCTGGGTGCGGAGCTCGGCCACCAAAGTTTGGTCTTCGCAGGCCCGGGCGAATGCCTCGATCCGACGCTCAATTTCCCGGCCGAGCACCCAGCTGCCGATCCCCTCGGCTACGGGCTTCAGGAATGCGGGGCGGCAGGAAAAAGTGTACTTCCAGACTGCCCGTGTGCCGTCGCCGTCCGGGGTGAACCGCCAACCGCCTCCGAAGTTCTCAAAGAACCAAGGCCCGGAAACCATGGTCATACCAACATTCCGTGGAGGTGTGTAAGAGACGTATTCGCTGACCATTTTCAGGCCCATGCGCGAGACGGTCCGCGTCCGGACGCCTTTACCGGCTGCCGTGGCTCCGTCCAGAAAAGCCTGGGCTGAGATGAACGGATCCCATTTGAGCCTGAACTCACCGGTGGTCTGGGACAGTGCGAAGGCCATTTCCGGATCCAACCGAATGAACCGCTCGGCGCGTACCTGCGGCATTTAGAACCCCTGACCTGAGCCGAGCACCAGGAACACCATGAGGACAATGCCAAAGATGTTGACCGCCATGATGGCCAATCCGATGATGCCCGTGATGCGTCCTGCGTTCATGCGGCCGGCACGAAAGACGGCGATCAGCCCGGTCACCACAGCAACCAGGGCCAGTAGGACCGCGACACCCGCCAGGATGAGCGCACCAAACCACCAAGCGTCGTTGCCTTGGTTGTAGCGGCTAATTGATGAAGCAATGGCTGCAATGCCCAACGGAATGCTGACTACTGCCGCGATCGGCGAGAGCACGGCTGCGACGATGCTCGTGATCCCGGCGCCCAGCCCCCGGTTCCCGGAACGTTGCGGTTGCTGGTAGTACTCGATCGGTGGCTGATAGCTCATGATTCCCCCAAAGTCCTGCGGTTAGATTTTGCGGTAGGTGAGGTCAAAGATCATGCGCCCGGCCTCGTGGGCTTTGTTCTCGAAGCTTGTCCGGATCCGGCCATCGAACCGGGGAGCCCAACCGCCTTCTTCATCCACGCCTTCGTTCGGTCCTGTGTGCTCGGTGCTTACTGGCGCGCGGCCTTCCCTGACGGGCGCACCGCCAACAACAGACTCGACGCCGGATTGCCACACCTGCGTCAACGGGCTCTCTTCGCCGCTGCGCTCGCCTTCGTGCATATTCTCGAACTCTGTGGACCCTGCCAGCACTTCGCGGACGTGGACTGCGTAGTTGGACCAGTCGGTAGCGATGCGCCAGTAGCCGCCCGTGACCAGTGCCTTGGCAGCTACGGAAGCGAAAGCAGGCTGGATGAGCCGGCGCTTGTGGTGCCGGGCCTTGTGCCACGGATCCGGGAAGAACACCCAAAGCTCGCTGACCGACCCCTCCGGGAGCATCGACTCCAGGACCTCGGGAGCGTTGGCTTCCACCACGCGCACGTTGGTCAGCCCGCGGCTGTTGATCTTGATGATGGTGTTGGCCAGCCCCGGCGTGTAGACCTCTACGGCAAGGAAGTCCTTGTCCGGGTTCTGCTCCGCGGCGTGAACCACGGCGTCACCCAGGCCGGACCCGATCTCCACGATCAGGGGTGCCTTGCGTCCAAAGACTGCCTCGGCGTCGAAGGTGTAATCAGGGTGGACGGACGTATTGGCTACGTGGCGCGGCACCTGAATGGCCCAGCGCTCGGCGTGCTCTTCCCACGCGGCCTGCCTGCGGCCCTGCAAACGGGTGCCACGGCGCACGAAGCTGACCGGGCGGCCACCGTAGGTTCCGAAGGAGGCCTGGGTGCCGGGCGTGACGGGTCGCGGGGAATCTGGGGTTTCACTCATCACTTCCAGAATACTTGGGTTCGGATGCGAGGATCCTCTGCGTTCCGGATCAGACGATCAGCGCCGGTCCACGGCCGTGGCAGGGAGAGTTGTGACCCTGTGGGTAGAGTTGCCTGATGCTTGAGATCCGCCCGAACTGTGAATGCTGCAACCGTGACATCCCGCCCTCTGGAGAGGCCTACATTTGTACGTTTGAGTGCACGTGGTGCCCGGACTGTGTTGACCGGTTCCCTCATCGGTCTTGCCCGAACTGCGGTGGAAACCTTCAGCTACGCCCTGTCCGGCCCGCTGCCGCCTTGGTCAACAATCCTGCCAGCACCACGCGGGTTGTTTCTCCCGGCTGTCTCGGGCAATGAATACAAGCGAGGAGACGCTGGAGCGGGTTCTGGGATCGCTGGTGGCGGCCACCAAAGGGCGCACCCCTTTTACGCTCGGTTTCCTGGGCACCACGGGAACGGACGGAGGAGCGCGGGTCCGTGCGGTCATCATCCGGGAGGTGGACCGCGCCGCTTACCGGGTCAAGGTGGCCACCAACTCCTTGTCCCGTAAGGTCTCGGAGATTGGCCACCAGCCACGGGTGGCACTGACCTTGTACGACGACGAGCGCGGGGTTCAGCTGCGCATCAGAGGTGACGCTGCGGTGGTCGACGATGAGAAGGAACGACGCCGGGCATGGGAGCGGTTCAGCCCGAACAGCCGGCACCTTTATGCGTCCCGGCTGGTTCCGGGGACTCCCTGCCCGGATGAGCGTGTTGATGGCCCGGGTGATGTTGAGACGGCCATGGAGCGTTTTGCCTGGATCAGAATCGACATGACGGATCTGGACTGGTTGGACCTGTCGGGCGATGCCCACATCCGCTGGCAGTTCACCCGCGACGACGACGGCTGGCACGGACAGGAAATTGTTGCCTGAGATCCGGTCACATCCCGGGCAATGACTGCCAGCTGGGGGCTTAGGAATCACTGGCTGACAGAATAGGGCGGGTGACCTCCTCCAAGACCCCCGGCTACCCAGAGAAGTCTGTCCTCCCTGAGATCGCGGTGGACGCGGAGATCGACGAAGAGCCGGCACCCGATCCCACCCAGCTCCGAGGCAAGAGGGGCCTGGTTTACCTGGGCATCTGCCTGGTCCTGATCGGTCTAAACCTGCGGACGGTCTTCTCCAGCTTCTCCGCCGTCCTGCCGGAAATAACCTCCGACGCCGGTCTGCCGGGCTGGTCGCTGGTGGTCCTCACCACCGTGCCGGTGACGTTGCTGGGCGTCTTCGCCCCGCTCGCCCCCATTCTGGCCCGCAGGTTCGGCGCAGAACGGGTGCTCCTCGGGGACATGGCTCTGCTTACCGCGGGGCTGGTGATCAGGCCCCTGGAGATCCCCGGCGCCGGACACCTCCCCGCACTCCTCGCCGGAACCGCCGCCTGCGGTGCTGCAATCGCCTTGTGCAATGTCCTTCTTCCCGGCGTGGTCAAACGGGACTTTCCGCACCGCCTGGGTCTGATGGGCGGCCTCTACACCACTGCGATCTGTGCGTCGGCTGCCCTTGGCGCAGGCTTCACGTATCCGGTCTTTACGGCAACCGGCCACTGGACTTCGGCGCTGTGGTTCTGGGCGGTGCCTGCCGCCGTCGTGCTTTTGCTCTTTCTGCCGCTGGCAATCCGGCAACCTTCCGTGAAGCACCAGGCAGTCCACGGCGGCGTGAACGTGTGGCGGTCAGCCGTGGCGTGGCAGGTGACGATGTTCATGGTGCTGCAGGCCATGATGTCGTTCAGCGTATTTGCGTGGATGGCGCCCATACTCCGCGACCGGGGGATCGACGGGGGAACGGCGGGGCTGATCGTGTCGGTGTCGATTGTGCTTCAGATGCTGGGCTCACTGTTTGCCCCTGCGCTGGCTACGCGTTTCAAGGACCAGCGGATCATCAACATGGTGGTGGCTCTGATGACGGGTGGCGGTTTTGCGCTCACGATCTTTGGCCCCACGGAACTCATCTGGGTGTGGACCGGACTCAATGGGCTGGGGCAAGGATCGCTCACCGCGGTGGCCCTGACCATGATCATGGTCCGCACCCGCGACGCCCACACTGCCGCGCACCTGTCCGGAATGATGCAGGGCGTCGGCTACGGAGTGGGTTCCCTTGGCACGTTGATGGTGGGCCAGCTGCACCAAGCCACAGGAGGGTTCGCGGCCGCCGGAATCCTGTTCCTGGTGGTCGGTTCCCTGGCGGCCTTCTTCGGATACCGGGCCGGCCGCGACCGCTTCGTTTAACGTTGTGAGGCCCACTCTGCATCCCAAAAGCCCAGGGAAGAGCGCAGAGCGGGCCTCGCAACGAAAGCCGGAGTAGCTAGACGGTGAGGTCCTTGCCCTTGGTCTCCAGGATGGAGAAGGCAAACGCGATGCCCACCAGAAGCAGGATCACTGCGTACACGTTGAACAGTTGAGCTTGCCCGATGGTGCCGAGCCACGTCTGCAGGTACGGAGCCGTGCCACCGAACACGGCGACGCAGATGGAGTACGGGACGCCGACGCCGATGGTGCGGATGTGAGTGGGGAAGAGCTCTGCGTAGACGGCCGGGACGATCGCAGCGCTGCCGGCGATGAAGAACAGCATCACGGACATGGACACTGCCAGCTGCCAGGGTGAGTCTTTGAGGAGCCACGTCATGGGGAAGTGCATGAGCGCGGCACCTGCGGAGGAAGCGATGATCACCGGTTTACGGCCGATGCGATCGGACAGTTTGCCCCAGAACGGCAGGGCGGCAATGAACACCACGTTGGCGATCACACCTGCCCAGAGCGCCTCTCCGCGGTCCATCTTCAGGGAGGTTGCAGCGTAGCTCGGTGCCACCACGCCCCAGATGTAGTACACAACGGTCAGGCCAACAGTGAGGCCGATGACCTGCATCGCCTGCTTGCGGTACTTCACGATCTGCGGCCAGATGGGCAAGCGCTTCTCGTTGGGAGTCTCAGCCTCAAAAGCCTCGGTTTCCTTCATCTTGGCCCGCATGAACAGGGCATAGATGCCCAGTGCGCCACCGATCAGGAACGGGATACGCCAACCCCAGGCGCTCATATCGTCCTTGCTGAGGGTCGCGGTGAGGATAGCGCCCAGCAGCGTTCCGGCGAGGATGCCGGCAGTGCCGGAGGTGTAGATGAGGGTGGCCCAGAAGCCGCGGTGTTCCTTGGGCGCCATCTCGGACAAATACGTTTGCGACGACGGCAACTCGCCGCCGTGCGCCAGGCCCTGGATGAGCCGGGCCACCAGAAGCATCACCGAAGCGAAGGCGCCAACAGCAGCGAACGTTGGGGCGATGCCGATGAGGAGGCTGCCCACCGCGCCCAGTGCGACAGCCACCGTCATGGAGGTCTTGCGGCCAATCCTGTCGCCGATCCAGCCGAACACGAACCCACCGAACGGACGGGCAACGAACCCGACGGCGAAGATCGCCAAGGTGGACAGCACGGCTGAGGTGGGGTCGGCTTGGCTGAAGAGAGCACTCGCGATGAACGGCGAGAACGTGGCGTAGATTGCCCAGTCGTACCATTCAACGGCGTTGCCGATGCCGGTGCCAACCAGCGTGCGCATGTGGGATTTGTGGACCTTGACGTCGGGGGACGTTCCTACGGTGGTGCTCATGTGGTTCTCCAAGATCAGGCGGGCAGGGAGTTAGTTGCCGGCGAGGGCAGCGATGCGGGATACGGCAAGTTCGGCATACAGCGCCGCGCCGTCGGTGAGGACGCCGTCGTCGAACAGTGCGTACGGCGAGTGGTTGAACGGCGACGTCGTGTGGTCGGCGCCGGGGGCAACGGCGCTGAGCCCCACAAAGGTGCCCGGGACTTCGGCGAGGACGCGGGAGAAATCCTCGGAACCGCTCAGGGGAGTTGCCATGCGGGTGTGGCGGGATTCGCCGAACATTCCGGCGATGACCTTCTCCGCGGTGGTGGTTTGGTCCTCGTCGTTGATGGTGAGGGGGTATTCCTCCTGGTAGTGCACGTCTGCCTCCAAACCGTGGGCTGCCGCGATGCCATGCAGAAGCCTGGGTACTGCTTCCATCATCTTGCGGCGGGACTCTTCGGAGAAGGTCCTGATGGTGGCTTCGATGCGGGCTGTCTCGGGGATGACGTTGCGCTTGGTTCCTGCATGCAGGACGCCGACGGTCAGGACTACGGGATCGAACATGTTGAACTGGCGCGTGACCATGACCTGGAGTGCGGTGACCATCTCGGCAGCGGCGGTGACGGGGTCCTTGGCGGAGTGGGGGGCGGAGCCGTGGCCGCCCGCGCCAAGCACAGTGACAACGAGTCCGTCGGAGGAACTGAGCATGACGCCGGGCTTGGTGACGAACTGGCCATGCGGTTCGAGCGCGGAGAACACGTGCATTCCGTAGGCGGTGTCGGCGCGACGACCGGCAGCATCCAAAACGCCTTCCTTGATCATGTAGCTCGCACCGTCAAAGCCTTCTTCGCCGGGCTGGAACATGAGGATGACATCGCCGGCCAGCTGATCGCGATGCTCCGCGAGGAGGGTGGCCGCGCCAGCGAGCATGGAGGTGTGGAGGTCATGGCCGCAAGCGTGCATCGCGTTGTCCACACGGGAGGTGTAGTCCACGCCGGTCCTCTCCTGCACAGGGAGTCCATCCATGTCTGCGCGCAACAGCACCACCGGCTTCTCGGCTGAAGCGTGAGCTGCACCGCCGCGCAGAACCGCAGTGACCGACGTCGTCTCCTTGCCGAGGGTGATCTCATACGGAAGTCCGTCCAGCGCCTTGAGTACCTTCTCCTGCGTGCGGGGGAGCTGCAGCCCAATCTCCGGTTCGCGGTGGAGGTCGTGGCGGAGGCGGACGATGTCGTCCCGCAGTTCCTTGGCTTCGGAAGCAATGGTCATGAGTTCTCCTGGTCTTTCCCGGTGACTGGTTCCTTATGCCATTCTGAGGTGATGTGATTCACAAGTTCCCAAACAACTGTAAATATGCACCTGCAGCCATCATTTGACAGGAAACATGCATGGTTCTGAGAAAATGTACTCATGGAACTCAGTGAGGAAGACCTGCGCCTGGTCAACGCCCTACAGATCTCACCTAGGATCAGCTGGTCCGACGCCGGCCAAGTCCTGGGCGTCCACGCCACCACGCTGGCGTCCCGATGGGAGCGCCTCCGCGCTGCCGGGGCGGCGTGGACCACCGCACACCTCATGGGAGACCCCAAGGACATGTGCCTGGCCATGGTGGACATCGACTGCGAAATGCACCTCAGGCCGGACGTTACCTCGGCCGTCGCTCAGCTTCCCGAGGTGATCACCGTGGAAGAAGCTGCCAGCAACCGTGACCTCATGCTGACGGTGATCACCCAGGACCTGGGGCAATTCAGCACTCAGGTAGTGCCCAGGCTCAAGGAAATTCGAGGACTCACCAAGTACCACACAGCTCTCTGTACGCGGATTCATACCAGCGGCTACGCGTGGCGGCTCAACGTCCTCAGCAAAGCGGAACAACAAGCGCTCAAGGCGCTCGCCGGACCCGAATCAGCAAACCCGTACGACGCCACGGTGGCCCCACTACCGGACACCCACTTGGCTCTCATCCCGTTCCTGGCTCGCGACGGACGGGCCACGGCAGCAGAAATCGCCCGTGCCCTGAACAGAAACCCCGCCACCGTCCAGCGGCAACTGGGCAGGGTCCTGAGCAGCCGGATGCTGTCCTTCCGCTGCGAAATTGCTCAGCAGTTCTCCGGCTTCCCCATCACGGTCCAGTGGTTCGCGAACGTGCCCGCAGGCGAGCACGAGGCCGCCGCCACGGAACTCAGGGCCATCCGGAACATCCGCTTCTCCGCGTCCACCACGGGCCGCACCAACTTCACCATGATCATGTGGCTGCGATCCCTGGCTGACGTCATGGAAATGGAGCTCACCATCCAGCAACGGATCCCGGGCATCGAACTGGTGGAGAGTGTGGTCATGCTGAACACGGCCAAGCGCGTCGGCTGGATGCTGAACCCGGACTCCACCGCCACCGGAACAGTGGTGCCGCCCTACGGTGAGTTGCTGCCGTCCGGTATTTAGACGCGCCGGTGTTTAGGCGTGCTTCCTCGCTCTCAGGACCGTGTCCAACGTGGTGCCGGACTCACCATTAGGTCCTTCAATAGTC